>Ga0157363_1000397_pt1 | contig 32999 bp, 33 predicted proteins | sample AttsexASBM1_FD_111477 | JGI IMG/M metagenome (GOLD analysis project Ga0157363, IMG submission 111477) | Fungus gardens microbial communities from leaf cutter ant in Ribeirão Preto, State of São Paulo, Brazil - Atta sexdens ASBM1 | ecosystem: Host-associated > Fungi > Mycelium > Unclassified ... | reverse complement strand
CAGCGTAATGGTCGCACCGCTGTGCAGCACCTGATGTGCAGCTTCAGGGTCGAGGCCAAAGTTGGTATCTTTAATGTAATCATCCAGTGAAAACACCCCGCCCATGATCACAATTTCCGCCACGGATTCTGCCATCTGCGGATAACGCTGCAGTGCCTGTGCGACGTTGGTCAATGGACCGATCGCAACCAGAGTGAACTCACCGGGGTTATCGCAAATCAGCTGCCCCATCACGCCGGCTGCATCATTGCCATCGGCCGCCAACATCTGCGGCTGACGCACCCCACGCCACAGCTCCCCTAGTTTTTCATCTTGAACCCCATCGAGTCGGGCACGCCACGGCGCAGGATCTTCCCGCAGCGCCTGCAATGCACCCTGTACCACGGGAATATTCAGGCCAAGGCGCTGCAACAGATCCTTGGCAACACGCGCACCTAGCGCGCTTGGCGTATTGCCGGTGACGGTAGTAATCAGCTCAACCGACAACGATGGCGAAGCCAACGCCAATGCCAGCGCAAGGCCGTCATCTGTATTGGCACCGGCGATGCCATTCCCTGGATCACAATCAATAATCAGTCTTTTCATATCGTTATAAGTTTATTTTAGTGGAGTAAGCTGGCAGCCACAGGACTCACCGATTTCGAGATAGTGAGGGAATTCCGCCAGTTGTGCGTCGCCATCCCAATTTTTCAGCATGGCTATAGCGCTGCGTGCCATTTCACGCAGCGGTTGACGTACGGTGGTCAGCGTGGGGACATGAAACGCCGACTGGTCAGTACCGTTGAAACACACCAGCGCCACATCATGCGGCACGCGCAATCCCTGCTCTGAGAGTGCGCGAATACAGCCAATCGCCTGGCCTTCATTACTGGTAAACAGCGCACGCGGAATGCGTCCACTGGCAATCATCTGTTTAGCGGCATCATAGCCGCCTTGCCGCGTATAGCTGGCGGGAAAAATCTGGGCTTCATCAATCTGTAAGCCTGCGTCCGCCATGGCGTCGCGCCAGCCTTGAATACGATCCTGTGCGTTGAGCATATCCAGCGGACCACTGATCATGCCCACCTGCTGATAGCCGTGGCTGAGGAGATGCGCCGTCACCTGTCGCGAGGCTTCACGCTCATTAACGCGCAACATACTGACGCCGGGACGCGGCTCAACGCGATCCAGCATGACAAAGGGGGTGCCGCTGGCCTGAATCACATCAATGTAGGGATGGCGATCGACACTGTTATAAAACAGGCCATCAACCTGGCGATTTAATAAACCCTGAATCAGTTCCAGCTCACGTTTGCGATCATCCCCGGCATCACCCAGCAACATGACGTGGCCGTGGTTAAGCGACTCCTGTAACAGCACATGCGCCATTGAGGCAACGAAGGGGTTGCTGATGTTCGGTACCACTAAACCAAAGGTTTTGGTGCTACCGGAGGCCAACGCACGCGCCACGGCATTGGGCCGATAACCCGTTTGTTTTATCGCCTCCAGCACACGCTGACGCGTGGCTTCTGCCACCGGACGCGGACCGTTGTTAATGACGTAACTCACTACCGCCACTGAGGTTCCAGCGATTTTTGCCACATCACTGCGTGTCACATTTCCGCTTGGAGATTTCGCCAATGCTCTTGCCTCTGCATAAATGCTATTGGCCGGAATCCCGGCCAATAGCAACGTTTCATTCACATCCCGCTACGCGCTAGATCGCATCTTCTGGCAGATTGAGATCGCGTCCACGCGTTTCCGGCGCCACAAAGGTGGTCAGGAAACCGATGGTTGCCATCGCGGAGAAGTACACCGCAATCGCCCACCAGTGACCGGTAAAGGACAACAACGCTGCAGCCACTAAAGGTGCAGTCCCTCCAGAAAGGATAGACCCCAGCTCTTTCGCGACCGCCATCTTGGTGTAACGGTGTTTTACACCGAACAGCTCAACACCCCATGCGGCCTGTACACCAAAGATGCCCAGCGAAGCCAATGCCATTCCCACCACAATCACGGGGATCACAATCGCCGGGTCGTGGCTGTCCATCAGGCTGAAGGCAGGCCAGGCGTAGACCATCAGTAACAGGCAGAAAACACGATAAGTGATGCGACGGCCAAAACGGTCAGACAGCCAACCGGCGAAAGGAATGATCAGGAAACCGAGTACGGAAGCGATAAAGACCGCGGTGGTGGGGACGGATTTGTCGAGCATCAACACTTTGGCGACGTAGCCCACAATAAAGCCCTGCGCCAGATAGGAGGGTCCGTTCTCGCCGATACGCAGGCCGACCATGGTCCAGAATGCGCGGCTACGCTGCCAGAAGCTGCGGGTATCACTTTCAGCGGCAGCATGCTGCAGAGTGGTGTTACGCTCGGCTTGCAACTCCGCCTGCTGGCGTTCGAAGACCGGGGTCTCACGCAGATGACGACGAATCCACAGCGCGACGACTGCAATCAATACACTACTGAGGAAGGGAATGCGCCAGCCCCATGCGAGCAGGCTCTCTTTATCCATTTGAATCACCGCCAGCCATACCAGCGAGGCAATCAACGTACCGCTGTTGGAACCCAAGGCAATCACAGAAGAAACCAAGCCACGGCGTTCTACCGGTGCGTATTCACCCAGCATAACGGTGCCGCCAGAGAGTTCGGCACCCGCACCTAAACCTTGAGTAAAGCGCAGTAATACCAGGCAAGCCGGCGCCCAGACGCCAATGCTGGCATAGGAAGGAATCAGGCCGATAAGGGTCGTTGAAGCGCCCATCAGGATAATGGTGGCGATCATGACTGTTTTACGACCTTTACGATCGCCTATCCAACCAAACAGCAAAGCACCAATCGGACGAGCGATAAAACCCACTGACCAAGTGGCAAAACTTGAAAGCAGAGCCATGGTCGGGGTGGCGTTAGGGAAAAACACATCGCCAAATATGATACCGGCAGCCAGGCCATAGAGCGCGAAATCCGCATATTCCATTGCCGTGCCAAGCCAACATGAGAAAGTGGCACGCCAGAAATCTTTGCGGCCTGAAGAGGTTTCTAACCGCGCGTCAGCGGCTGAAGAAGAGGTCAGTGAAGTTTGTTGCGAAACGGACTGATGTACCGTCATAACCATTTCCCTGAAATAGGTGAAAACAGCAAACGCCCTTCCGTGGGTCGGTTCCCTTGCAACAAGCGGAACTCCCCGGTGGCGACGTTCAGTGGGCAAACCTGGATGAAAGTCAAAGAATTCCCCTGGTGTTGGAATTCGCTTCTTCGCCTGTTCTCGCCGATGTTTTTTTCATCGGTCGCATTAGTGAGGCAAATGTAACTGGGTCATCTCAAGGCCAACTTCGTCACTGGCACCGTGAGTTATCACTGTGGATACAGTCTATCTACGCGCGTAGATAAATCAAGTGATAAAAGTGAAAACAATTAATTTATCTTCACTATAGCTCGGGTGAAAAAGACAAAAATGGCGCCAATTCATGACATTACATCTAATGCGCGTCACCAAAAAATCGTCATACCGCGTGTAACTAACGATTATTGCTTATCATTAACGGCGTGGTGGCTGATCCTTCATCGCGCTTTTTTTCGCACAGTTCAGTTAAGCTTTGATGACAATTGCGAATTAATCTTAAAACCGGTCTTTGCGTGCGGTTTGTTCTACGCCTGCATTACACTGAACAAAAATCAATCAGGATCCTTATGACCATCATCCTCATGCGACACGGAAAACCCGACCATCCTGTGAGCGGCCGCTTCTCCGCAAGCGCCCTTGCTGACTGGTGCGAAGGTTACGATTTGGCGGATATTTGCGACTCGCCTCCTGCCCGCAGCATGGCGATTGCGCGCAAAGCCCATGTCATCGCCTCCAGCCCGCTGCCACGGGCACGTTCGTCCTTGGCGCGTCTTGGGCTACAACCGCATGATGTCGATGATCTTTTCAGTGAAGTCGCGATGCCAATGCTACCGTTTGAACGCCTGCATCTCCCACTTACCGTCTGGCTGGCCTTATTGCGCCTACTCTGGTTGTGCGGCTACGCGGGGCATGTCGAGTCAGTTAAACATGCACGGGCCCGTGCCAGTCAGGCGGCGGATAAGCTGGTGGCGCTGTCGAATCAAGGTACCGTCTTACTGGTTGGCCATGGCATCATGAACAAAATCATTGCCCGAGAATTACGTAAGCGCGGCTGGCAAGCAGAGAAACATGCCAGCAGCCGCCACTGGAGCAGTGCGATTTATCATCGCCCGTTTATTTAATCTGGAAATAGCTCAAGACTTCACAACCGGTGCCGGCCGTCGGTGTGGCAACCACCTGCATCTGTTGCAGATCAATCACACTCAGCGTGCCATCCCCCTCATTGGCAATAAGCAAGGTACGATTGTCAGCACTAAAACAGCCATCCATCGGTTTATTGCCAACCTGAATATCGCCCAGTGGGTTGAGCAGATCATCAAACAGGGTGATTACCGGTTCTTGATCGCCAATGGCGACCAGGCGTTCACCATTGGCACTGAAGCGCACCACCTGGCACGGCTGCTGGTGCCCTGTTAATTTGATGCGCTGACGAATGCGATGGCTTTGGCGATCGACCACATAGAGCAGCGGCGCATCCGCCGCGCTGGCCACCAGATAAGGATGTTTCGGTGAAGCCGCGATCCCTGAAATAGGGCCGGGAAGCAGAATATTGTCGATAATGCGCCCTTCCGCCTCACACAAATCGACGACGGTGATACTGGCGTCCTCTTCGTTTTCAGTAAACAACTTACGCCCGCTGGGAGACAACGTTAGACGGTGGGCATTGTGAGACGGCAACTTGATAATTTTCTCTACCTTATCACTCACCGGGTCGATGACTGCCACTGCCGCGCTGTTCTCGCAACACAGATACACTTTGCCATCGCGGCCAAGTTGGCCACTGTGTGGCGACTGCAAAGGGGATAAATCAATAAAACCACGGATGAGCCGCTCGCGTAGATCGATAACGGCCACCTTATGGCCGGGATGTGGGTTATCACCATGAATGCCATCGCCATAAATGGGCACGTAGGCTTTCGCCTGCTCGGGCAGCATTAACAATTCATGTGGGCGGGGTGGAAACGCATTCAACTCTTGCTGCACGGCAAAGGTGTCGGGATCGAGAAACAGGACACGATTTCCCTGCTTATCCACCGCCAGTAACCCACGGTTGTGTGACTGCATAATGCCTCCTTTGTTTAAACCACCTCGTTTAAGCGTAGCTAACCTGCATCAACGAGGGGAAAATCCAGACCGGGCCAGTGAAAAATGCAGCCACCCTAACCGATCTGTCAAAAGGGTACTTTTAATCCAGGCCGCAGCCATCGCGGCGCCGAGGTTATTTTATTAGGAATAGTCCTAAAGGGCATTAATTAAAGAATCAGTAATCCAGTCAATTATTTATCATGAACTTTAAGCTTAACGGTTTCTTCATTTTCCGGTTTATCTGAAAGAAAAAGAAAGTGGTAGCCTCAACGGCCAGAATGTTTTATTAAGCTGGGGTGAGTACTTTTTACACACAGCCGTGAGGAAACATAAGAGCGCTTAAGTCGCCAGCATCGGGGAATCCTTGCTACCATAATCACAATAATTAGGTGCATCATGAATACAAAACGCCTCCAGCCAGCGCGTGCGCTGTGGCATAACTGGAAAAGAATCGCCTTTACCAGCCAGACAATACTGCAAAAAAAACAGCATACTGCGCACTGCGCGCCGGAGTATGATCCCAGCGAAGAGGAAAATATCGTTTTGTTTTCTGGCGACAAAGATCTGCCAGAAATCCCTAAAAAAGTCTGGATGTATTGGGACGATGAGTATTTACCCAAATCAATGATGTTAAATATTCGGAAATTGCGAAAAGATAATCCGGATCACGATATTTATTTATTAAATCGTTTAACGGTGAAAGAAGTTCTGCCTGACTTTATTTTTACTTCCACCCAATTAACAGAACAGCAAAAAAGTGAAGTGATTCGTCTGGAACTTTTATTACGCTACGGCGGTATTGCGATTGATTGCAGTACATTTTTATTTGAAGACCTTTCCTGGGTGCATCGCGCACATCAAGAACGTCGTATGGATGTGATTGGTTTTTATCGTGAAATTTCCACCGTCAATTATCTGGCACCAGTGATCGAAAACTGGTTCCTCGCCGCCGCACCCAATAATCCCTTTATTCGTGAGTGGCAGAAACAGTATGCACCCATCAAACATCTGGGTGAGCAGAATTACTTTAATGAACTCAATAAGCGTGATGATTATGCGCTGTTGACGCAAAAAATTGATCAACCCCAGCAGCAGTTAGGCTCGCTGGCACAGCAAGCGGCAATGCGTGAATATCGCCGCGTGAATCTGTTCCTGCGTAAGTGCGAGGCCAATGCTTACTACTATCAACGCCTGAGCGGTTGGAAAAGTGAAACCTTTACTCACACGGTTTTATTCAACCAGCGGCCCATGACGCCACCGCCGGTGATAAAACTGAGCGGGAATGAGCAATTGCACCTCGATTTCAACCTGCGTCTGGGTAACTACAATCGCAGCAGCCTGCTGGGTGAAATGATGCAACCTCACACACCTCCAGCGCTGGCCTCACCCATCAACAAAGCGCGCGCGTAGCCAGTGTATAAAGGTGGTGACCGCCCGAGGGACCTGTGCGGCATACGGGCGCACCACCCATAACCGATCGGCAAAGGCATCTACGGTTTGCCACTGAGGCAGCACCTGTTGCAACGACCCTGCCGCCAACGCTGCGGTGGCGCTGAAATCCGGCAGCATGGCAATCCCTAAACCTTGCAACGCGGCATCACGGATTGACTCGCTGTTGTTAGTGGCAAAATTGCCCTGAATTTTGACCTGAACCGTATCCTGGCCTCCGCTCACCGCACGGAAGCGCCATTGTGGCGACTCTAGCCCGCGCGGATAGTACAAACAGTTGTGTTGCTGGAGCGCTTCAGGCGTTTGGGGTACACCGTTTTTAGCCAGATAGGCCGGCGAAGCGACTAATAACGCATGCGTTTCACACAGCGGCAACGCGACATGCGTTTCCGGCAGCGTCTGGCTGTGACGAATAGCCAGATCGAAGCCTTCACTGCCAAGAGAGACCAGTCGGTCAGTGACATCCAACTGCAGGCGTACTTGCGGATATTCCCGCAAAAAATCACCAATGATCGGCACCAGTTGCTGGCGTGCAAAGGCCACAGGCGCACTCACTCTCACCATGCCGCGCACTGGACCCGCTTCATCACGTACGCTGAAAAAGCTTTGTGCGATACGCGCAAAGGGATCTCGCAACTCATCGACCAACTTTTCCCCGGCTGAAGTTAAACGCACACTGCGCGTGGTACGCTGCACCAGCGAAACTCCCGCCATCTCTTCCAGCTCTTTGATCTTTTGGCTCATGGCGGCTTTGCTGACATCTAATCGTTCAGCTGCACGGGTAAAACTGCCCAGTTCAGCCAGAACCGTTAGCCAATGCAAATGCACCCAGAGCGCATCAGTTTTCATTTCTTTCATATGGATTGTTCAAAATAATAAATAATCATTTCAACCAGCGCGCTTTTTCTTTCCTGCAGCAAGCGGCAGCATAGAGCCACATCCTACTCTTATCTTGTGAGCAAAAACGAGGGTTTATTTATGCCGTTACTGACATTTGACGTTATTCAGGGCCGTTCTGAATCAGAAATCCGCACACTGCTGGATGCGGCACATCGCGCCGTACTGACCGCCTTTAAAGTTCCAGAGCGCGATCGCTACCAGATTGTTCATGAAAACAAAGGCTATCAAATGGTTTTTCAGGATACCGGCTTGGGTTTTGAGCGTACCGATAACCTGGTGATGGTGCGCGTCTACACCAGCCCGAGAAGTGAAGAACAAAAGACACTGTTCATGGCAGAGTTGGCGCGCGAGCTTTTAGAAAATTGTGGCGTAAAGGGCACCGATCTGATGATTAGTTTTATCACCAACAGCAAAGGCGACTGGAGCTTCGCTGACGGTGAAGCGCAGTATCTCACTGGCAAACTCTGATCTCCCTTCCTCCCTCGCTGGCAGCGCGATTGCAGTGCTGCCAGTTCAAACCATAGTCAGCCTAAACCCGCATTAAACGAATCGGAATGTGTCGCACAAATCTGTGTTGTTATGTTGCAGCACTGTGACAGCCCAGATAAATTGACGCATAACCCCCAAAGAGGGCCGTGGGCGCAAGGATTGCGTCACTCTTCAATGTGAGGATCTGACCTTGTCCGAGATAGTTTCGGTTGTACTCTTTTTGGCTGCCATTGCCGTTTACTCCTATAAAGCCGGGCGAAATAAATTCTGGTTTAGCCTGATTTTGCTGCTGCTCTCACTGTTTATCATCCTTAATGCCACGCTGTTCGCCAGCAATTATTTCACCGGTGATGGTATTAATGATGCTGTGCTCTACACGCTCACCAACAGCCTGACCGGTGCAGGCGTCAGTAAATATGTGGTGCCTGCCATTGGATTAATCATTGGCCTGTTTTTGTTGTTTTACCTGCTCTCCTGGCTGCTACGCCGCCGCAAACGGCCACATCATTTGGGTTGGAGTTTACTGGCGATAGCTTGCGCCGCCGGTTCGGTGCAAACCACACCCGCCTTCCGCCAGGTGAAAGATCTTATTGCCTCACATGCACAGCTCGCCGACTCTGATTTTGAGAACTATTACAAAACGCCCAATAAGGTGATCCCCAATCCGAAGCTCAATCTGGTCTATATCTACGGTGAAAGTCTTGAACGCACCTATTTTGACCAGCAGGCCTTTCCTGGATTAGCGCCGGAACTGAGTCGTGAGAAGGACCAAAGCATCGACTTCAGTGAGACCGAGCAGCTGCCCGGCACCGACTACACCATTGCGGGTATGGTCGCTTCACAGTGCGGTATTCCTTTATTTGCCCCTTTCGATGGCAATGCCTCGGCCTCGCTCTCCAGCTTCTATCCGCAGAATATCTGTCTGGGCGACATTCTGAAAAACTCAGGGTATGAAAACTGGTTTATTCAAGGTGCCGACTTGCGCTTTGCCGGCAAAGATACGTTCCTGCTCTCCCATGGTTTCTCGCCAACACATATGTACGGTTCCCAAGAACTGCAAAGCCGCGTGGCCGACCCCAGCTATCGCAATAACTGGGGCTATTACGATGACACGGTCATGGATGAGGTGTTTGAGAAGTATGAGGAGCTGTCGCGTCAGCAGAAACGTTTTGCCTTGTTCACGCTAACAGTGGACACCCATCACCCCGATGGTTTTATTTCGCGTAGCTGCCAACGAAAAAGTTACAGCTATGACGGCAAACCAAACCAATCCTTTAGCGCAGTGGCCTGCTCGCAGGAGCATGTGGCACGGCTGATTGAACGCATCAAAACCTCACCGTGGTTTAAAAACACCATCATCGTAGTGAGTTCTGATCACCTGGCGATGAATAATACCGCGCATCAGTATCTGATTAAGCAACCACGTCGCGATCTGTTTATAGTGATCCGTGGCGATCAACCCCAAGCGGAAGTGCTGGAAGGTAAGCGTAGTACGCTGGATAACGGGGCAACGGTGCTGGATATTCTCGGCGGGGATAACGCCATTGGTTTGGGACGCAGCGGATTGTCCTCAAACTCGTTATCAACACAGTTTGCCGACATGGCGCAAAAGGTGACGGCATGGAAGGCTGATATCATTCAGCTATGGAATTTCCCTAAAAAACTGGATGCTTTTACTATCGATCAACAGAAGAATAACTTTAATTTCTCGGGCTCAACCTTCAGGTTGCCCATTCTGTTTCGTATTGAAAAAGACCATGTTGAACCGCTGCCCGAAGGGGAATACTCAGCGCCGCTCCGTTACCAACTGGCAGATTTCACCGCATCAGACAAATTTGTTTGGGTCGATCGCTGTTTCAAAATGGGGCGGTTGTGGCAGCCTGATTTGGCACTCTCAACCGATCTTTGCCTGGCGATGGGCCAGATGGGTGCCAAACCCTCAGTCACGCGCATTGATAAGCCATTATGGAAAGGCAAAGCCAATTTTCCACAAACCGAAGTCAGCTCAGCCACTTACCAATTGAATGAGCAGCAAATCCGCGTTGAGGACAACGCGATCCGCTACAAAGCCGACAGTTTCCTGCTGACTGTGCCAGGCGCACCGGAGAGTGTGAAGAGTTTTAAAGGCATTTCTCGCCCCGAAAGCTGGGGACGCTGGTCGAATGCAAATTTAGCACCGGAAGTGAACATCGAATATGTCGATCCCCTGCCCGCCCGATTTGATGTGGTGATTACTGCGCGCGCCTTCGGACCCAATGCGCATCGGCCCATTCCGGTACGCGTAGGAGACGAAGAGCAGATGCTGAATCTGAGTGATGACTTTTCGACCACCACACTGCATTTCAGCAATCCTCAGGGCAGCCATAACCTGACGATCGCGCCGCCGGAACCCCTCCTCTCTAACGAGGGAAATATCACCGGGCAGGATCCTCGTAAATTGGGTATTGGCATGGTGGATATAAAAATTATTCCACAGCCGCAAGATTGACCTTTTCGTCGCCATCACAGGCCTGCCAACGCGCAGGCCTTTTTTTATTAGCAAATCACGTTACTCATTGTAAGCATTGATTTTTATCGAGACGGCGCGCAAAATCCAAATCATACCATTGAGAAACTATCACCCTCTGAATACGCTGCGTTTTCACGGAACGATACCAGAGGTAATAAGGATGATACTCACGATGATGAACACGCATAAAGCTTATAAAGCACTGCAAGATGCGGGCGTAGCCGACAAGCAGGCTGAAGTGTTGGTTGAGATTTTTGCAGATATGCAGCAAGAAAACGCCCTGACTAAATTCGATTTATCACAAGCCATGGAAGGCATGGCGCGAGTGCAAAGCGCGACGACACATCGTCTCGACTCTCTGGAGGGGCGCTTCGATAAGTTTGAAAAGAACGTGAATCAACGATTTGACAAAATCGAAGATAAACTCGTTAAGATTGATGAAAGATTCGATAAAATCGATGAGAAATTCATTAAAATCGATGAAAAGTTCGATAAAATTGATGAGAAGTTCGTTAAAATCGATGAAAAATTCGAGAAGTTCGACCAGAGGTTTGAAAAAGTAGACGAAAGGCTCAATAAGCAAGACGTTAAACTGAGCGACTTAGATCAACGCATGCAGATTGGTTTTACTGAATTGAAGCAAGACAACGTCTGGATACGACGCATCCTGTTGACCATCGCGACGGCCTTAATCGCGATGACGACCAAATATATTTTAAGCCAATAAGCCAAGAGCCGGGCACGTGCCCGGCTATCAAAGCGTATTTATCGCAGCGCCTCCAATTTCGCGCGCTGCGTTCCATCAGCATGAAAATTCTCCGCCGCCAGCCAGCGTTCCAATGCCTGTTTTAGCGGTGGCCATTCCGCGTCAATCATTGAGAACCAACAGGTGTCACGGTTACGGCCTTTGTAAACAATCGCCTGACGAAAAATGCCTTCAAACTGGAATCCCAGTCTCAGTGCCGCCTTTCGTGAAGGCTGGTTACAGCTGTCACATTTCCATTCGTAGCGGCGATAACCGAGTTGGTCAAAGACATAACGCATCAGCAGATAATGCGCCTCTGTTGCCATACAGGTTTGCTTAAGCAACGGGGAGAAAGCCACATGGCCGACTTCAACGGCACCGTTCTTGGCATCAATGCGCATCAGCGCCAGCGTCCCCACTGCGCGCTGGCTTTGCAAATCAATCACCGCGAAATGCATCGGGTCGCGTCCTTGCTCGATGTTTTTGGCATAAGCCAGATAGGTTTCTTCATCGGCAAACGGCTCAGCAAACATGTAGGTCCAGTCCCGCCCATCGTTCGCCTGGGCATAAGCGGCATAAAGTTCCCGGCCATGACGTTCGGCACTCAGCGGCTCAAGACGGCAGTATTGCCCCGTAAAAACCTCATAACAGGGCCACTGGCACGGTTGCCATGCTGGTAGTGGCGCGCCGATAGGTTGTCCATACTCATTGATGTGTTGCGTCATCGTTCCATTCCCTCGTCAGTGAAAGCCTGTTGCACAGCGTGCCAGTTTGCTGGCATGTTAAAAAGCACCACATTCGATGAAATCCATAGAGCCACGACATATCGCCATGAATGAAAGTGAACTGCATACGTTCTTATTAGCGCCATTGGCCACCCACCAAGAACTGACGCTGCAACAGCAGCTATTTCAACGCATTAAACAGGCCATTTTGGCAGGCACCCTCTCAGCGGGGACGCGTTTACCCGCGACGCGCCAATTGGCTACGGATTTGCAGGTGTCACGCAATACGGTTACCGCGGTTTGGGCACAGCTCCAGGCTGAGGGCTTTTTGATAAGCTATCGTCAGGGAAGCTACATTAGTCCCATCGCACAATTGCCCCTGACTCCAGATGCAAAAACCAGCCATGGCGATATTCTGCTCTCTCCACGCGTTAACGCGCTTCGCTCATCTCACCGCGTCTTGGGCCAGGAGATGGCTTTACGTCCTGGCGTTCCATCGTTGGCACATTTCCCGCTGGCACAGTGGCGACGCGCACTCAATCGCGTGATGCAGCACTCGCCACAACAGCTGTTGGGCTATGGCGATCCACTGGGTGAGTATTCGCTACGCGAGGCACTCGCCCAGCACTTGGCCATGGCGCGCGGCGTACGTTGCTCACCTGAGCAAATCGTCATCACCGAAGGGGCACAGCAAGCGCTGACATTATGCGTTTCACTGCTGAGTCAGCGTGGCGATATTGGTTGGGTAGAGGAACCGGGTTATCGCGGAGCAAAAGCGGCGATGCGACTGGGGGATATGCAGATAGAACCCATCCCAGTAGATGAACAGGGTTTAGCGCCTCAATCCAGCGACTGGCAACGATGCCCACCGCGGCTGATCTACACCACCCCCACCCATCAATATCCGACTGGCGTGGTGATGAGTGCGCCGCGCCGTCTGGCCCTACTGGCCGCGGCGCAACAGCACCAGACTTGGATTATTGAAGATGACTACGACAGCGATTTCCGCTACAGCGGTGAACCTATTGCTGCGATGCAAGGGATGCTACAGCCCTCACCGGTGATTTACGTAGGTTCATTCAGTAAAACGCTGTTTCCGGCCCTGAGAATCGGTTTTATGGTGCTGCCCTCACAGCTGTTACCGTTGCTGCGTCCCGCATTGCATGAGTTGCTGCGCGGGGGAAACCGCCCCGAACAGCAGGCACTGGCTCTGTTTATACGCAACGGTGATTTCAGCCGTCACCTCAGCAAAATGCGCCGTCTCTATCGCCAGCGCCAGGCCAGTCTGCGTGAGGCCCTCCAGCAAACGTTCGGAGCGCATGTTTCATTATTAGGAGGTGAATGCGGCATGCATCTGGTGTTATCTCTGCCTGATAAACAACAGGACGGTAGACTGATCGATCGATTGAACGCCTGTGGCTATGCACCGGGTGCACTCTCGGGGTTTTATTTAGGAGAAGAGAAACAGCAAGGATTGGTGCTAGGTTACGGCAATACCAGTACCAGCCAGATTATGGCTGGCGTTGCGCATATTGCACAGTTTTTAGCGGTGAAATAGCGGCGGCCGTTAAGCCGCCGCGACAAGGGATTAGCCTTTAAAGAAGATATCGCCTGATTTGCCCATCACGATCTTACCGCTGTCGTCAGTGATCAGGATGTAGTTCGCATTGATATAAGCCCAGTGTGTACCAGGCTGAGGGGCTGGCAGGTGGCGTGGCTGCCACTCAACGATGGTGTACTGTTTTTTACGGTACTCGTCTGGCACCACATCACCGACTTTATACTCTTTATAGTCGATGATAATGGTATTCAGGTCGTAATTATTTTGACCTGCAGGGGCATCCTGCATGCCATTTTGTGATGGACGAATCGGCGCCACATCACCGGAAGATTCAGTCGGTTCGGTACTCGCGGGGGCATCTGCTGTCGGTGCCTGAGTTTGTGCATCAGGCGCGACCTGCTGAACCTGTGGTGGCGGTGGTACGTTATCCGTTTGCTCGCCTTCAGCCAGTGCGGCTGGAGTCAGGCTTAAAGCGCCCAGAAAAATTCCTGCAGAAAGAAGGGTGACGTGTGTCCTGCGCATTGGTGATTTCCACTCTGGTTAATTATTAACTGTCTAATTTACTGACAAGTGCAGCACGCAGAAGGTTCCCCCGGCGCGCTTTGCGCGTCAAATTTCGCTGCACAGCATACCTCAGCAAAAGCGACTTTTGGCGCAGTAAAATTGCAAGCAACCATGTTCGTTACTCTGCCTGATTCTTCTGTGCCAGGTCCATCAACAGAGCAATGCCCAGATAGTTGCTCCAGTTAAAGGCATTTTGCAGCACCACAATCGCATTGCCATTTTGTTTATCAAAACCGATAAAGCTGGAGTAGCCGCCAATATAGCCCACCTGATAGGTGATTTTTTGCTGACCGTAGGTGTCCGTGACCCAGGCAATATTTTGAGACTGGTTGCCATGCTGCTCATAGCCTTGATTAACCTGAGCAAAAGCGGCGTTGATGGGTGCGCTGGCGTCATTGTGCAGATGCGCATCCAGATAGCGGATTAAATCACGTGCGTTGCTATACAAACTGGCGGCGGCCACCATGTTATTGCTGAATGCCCAATCCGGCGTCAACTCACCACGCGGAATCAGCTTTGGCTGGTCGCCCGCATGGCCCAGCGCACGCATCGGATAGCCACGCAGGCTTTGTGGTTTGAAGCTGCTGCTGGTCATGCCCAGGGGTTGGAACAGATTGTGTTGCGCCAGGCTTTCGATGTCCTGATGCAGACGATGCTTCAGAATATAGCCGAGCAGCGCATATCCCAGATTGGAATACTGCGCCGCGGGTTTTGCTGGTGCTTCAAAATCAGCCAGATAGCTCAGCACTGCATCGCTATCGAGGTTGCCGTAAAAATTCTCACCGCTGCGCAGATACGCCATGAATTTCATAAACATCGGCAAATCCATATCCTGACGCGGCAGGCCAGAAGTGTGCGTGACCAGTTGCAGCAGCGTAATGCGTTTTGCATCTTCACTGAGCGGCACTTCCGGCGGCAGCAGCGTAGCAAGCGTATCGTTCCAGCGCAGCTCGCCGCGATCTACCAGCTCAATGATCTCCTCCGCCGTTATGCCTTTGCTGAGCGATCCAAGCGCAAACAACGTATCGGGTGTGATCGGATAACGCTGTACCGCATCAGTTACGCCAAAACTATAAAACTGCGCAGGCTGGCGCTGATGGATAATCGCAATGCTGATGCCCGACACCTGCTTCTGCTGCATGTAATGCCGCACGATGTCATCGACGTTTTCATTGAAGGTCGCATGGGAGAGATAGACTTTATCGCCGACCGGCGCAGAAGTTTGTGACAGCGTGCCACAGGCGCTCAATAGCAAACTGAAGCACAACAGCAGCGATCGCGGAATGATGCAGCGCATCACCGATTATTCCTGGTGAAAGTTTTCATAGCAATTGATTTATAATATATTTTTTATTTTTAGCAAAACGTGCGATGGGTGTTTGTGGCGAAATATAACACAGAAGATGAGAATCGCCACCTGCCAGAAACAGGTGGCGAGGGGGGGGATTATGGGTTAACCGGAATCACCGAACTTTGATAGTGCTGGTTGATAAATTCAGCAGTTTGCTTTGACTCCAGATCTTTGGCTAATTCGAGAATCCGCGGATCATGGGCCAGTTTTGGCGTCGTCACCAGCACGTTCGCATACGGATTATCTTTTGCCTGCTCCAGCGCTAGCGCATCTTTCGATGGCACTAACCCCGCCTGCAACGCGTAGTTACCGTTAATGATCGCCAGTTGCGCATCATCCAGTGCACGCGGCAGCTGTGGCGCTTCGATTTCAATGATCTTGAGATGATGCGGATTGTCACTGATGTCTGCCGTCGTCACCAGCGAACTGGCGTTGCTGCCCTTGAGCTTAATCAGACCGCTATCCTGTAGCAGATACAGCGCACGGCTGAGATTGGTGACATTATTGGGCACCGCGACCTGCGCGCCATCAGGCAGATCTTTCAGGGATTTAACTTTATGCGAGTAAATACCCAACGGCTCAATATGCACCGTCGCCACCACTGCAAACTTCTCCCCCAACGCTTTTTCTTGATCGCGCAAATAAGGCACATGTTGGAAGTAGTTTGCATCCACATCGCCGCGCGCTAACAGTTCATTGGCGTTGAGATTGCCGTTGAGCTCAATCACCTTCAGATCGAGCTTTTTATCGGTTTGTTTGATGTGGTTGATGATTTCACTGTGTGGAACCGGATCGGCCGCCACACGCAAAGCCGCTGCCGAAGCATAAGTGCTGAATACCGAGAGCAGTGCCAGGGTTGCTATCACCTTTTTAGTCATGTGCTTTCCTTACTTTTATTATGATTGAACGGTGTTCTGGGCGTCGGCGTAGTAACGCGCTGCCACGTCGCGATGCGATCGCAAACGCCCTTTGAGATAGTTCCAGCCCACTTCACGCAGCAAGGGATTGGTGGGATCGCTGGTCGGCCCGTGCGCTTCTGCCGCCAGCTGCGGCGGTAATTGATAAATCGGCACTTCGGCATCCAGCTGTGCACCGAGGAAAAAGGCGATGGAAACACGCTCTTTGCGTGCAGGTGGCGATACCACACGGTGAACCGTGGCTCGCAGATAACCATTGGTCGCAATCTCCAGCAATTCGCCGATATTCACCACAAATGCGCCCGGTTTCGGCAATGCATCCACCCAGTGACCCGGCGTCACTTCAACCTGTAAGCCGGGCTGCTCATCCTGTAGCAGAAACGTCAGGAAGCCTGAATCTTTGTGCGCGCCGACGCCCTGCTGGCTGGCATCGCTGGCCTGGCCGGGATAACGAATCAGTTTCACATGCTCGTTGGGATGCGTGCCGTACAGTGCATCAAATGCATCTGGCGGCAGCGACAACGATTTGGCAAACGCACGCAACAGGCGCAGTGCAATCCCGGTCATCGCCTGCTGCCAGGCGTGGATTACTGGCCTGAGTTGCGGCAGCGCCTCTGGCCATAGATTTGGCCCCTGCAGACGCTTCCAGGCGGGATCGCCCGCTTGTAACACTAACGCCACACGTTCCGCGCCAATATCAAACTGCTCGCGCTGGTCGCGTTGCTCACGGGTATATTCCACGCCAGCCCGGTTGTAGCCGCGGAAATGCGGTGAGTGGATCATCGAGACACGCTGCTTCTCCTCATCCGGCAGGGCAAAAAACGCCTGGGTGATGCTTTGCACGTTCTGCAGCAACTGTGGATTGATGCCATGATTAATCAGGTAGAAAAAACCGACATCGCGCGCCGTGGTGCGCAGTTCGGCGAGATAAGGCGACTGGTCAGCATCCGGGAGTTCCAGCAGTGCCAAATCCAGCACCGGCAATGTTTCTGCCATACAATTTGGTCCTTAACGCAGTAAAGTTCTGCGTTTACGCTGCCATTGGCGTTCCATTCCAGCCAATACTGTTGCGCAATATGTTATGGCGAATGATTTTTAGGAAAGCTTCAGCAATCGATATGCAAAAAGCGGTAAATCCGTGCCGCTTCCCGCTATAATCGCGCCGTCAAAACTTTGCCTACCCGCACCGCACAGGAGATGCCGTATGAACCAAGGCCCGTTAACCGAGAAAGAACTGAACTGGCTGGAAGATATGCTGGAGAAATACGGCAATGGACAGTCGGTGGTGGATACTTCCGAGCTGGATGGCATGCTGACGGCTCTGCTCTCCGGCCCGAACGATATCGAACCGAGCGAGTGGCTGGTGGCGATGTGGGGTGACAAGAAGCACATTCCAAAATGGTCCAACGAGCGTGAAATGGATCGCTTTATGGCGCTGATTTTCCAGCACTTTAACGACATTGCCGAACGTCTGGCGGAGTTCCCGGATCAGTTTGACCCGCTGTTTGGCATGCAGGAGATGGAAGGTCAGGAGTTCACCGTAGTGGAAGACTGGTGTTATGGCTATCTGCGCGGCGTAGCGTTAGATCAAGATTGGGATCAACTGCCAGAAAGCCTGCACCCGGCGATGGCCGCCATCACGCTGCACGGCAGTGAAGCGCAATTGGCAAAGCGTGAAGCGTTCTCGCCAGAGGAGTTTGAGGCCAGCATTGACGCCATTCGCCCGGCGGCGCTGGAGTTGCATGAATACTGGCAGGAACAGCGCATGGCACAGCCCGATCCGGAACCCCAACTGCCACACTTCGCGGGCGAGAAAACCGGTCGTAACGATCCCTGCCCGTGCGGCAGCGGCAAAAAGTACAAGCAGTGTTGCGGTAAATAACGCGAAATAATGAGAGGGGCGCGCCAGAGCACGCCCCGTAAACTCAGGATGCGGGCTTCACATCAGTAACGAGCGTCGGCAATTGCCATGCACCGCCAGCGCGAATCGCACGACACATGCCGGTGGTAGCATCACTGCTCTGCACGAAATCCTTGCCATCCCATACCCAGGCCGCTGTACTCCAGCAGTCGCCAATGCCGCGCCCTTTCTGTGCCTCGGAAATCATGCCTTCGCTGTAATCTGAACCGGAATCGGTGATCAGTTGAGGTTTACCCTGCAACGCACGATCCATTAGCCAATAGCCATAGCCTTCGTTATAGGCACCGCGCCAGCACAGCGCGGCAATCAGCACATGCGTATCATCCACTGGCGTTAACGTGAGCGGCTCAGCGCCCTCTTCAGGTTGATCATCCGTAGGGTCCAGATTATCGCAGCTGTCGTCATCGGTCAGCGAAGCAATCAGCTTCGGCTTGAGCAACGCCAGTTCATCCGCACTCAACGGACGAGGCGCGGCTTTCTCAACTTTGACCTGCTGAATCACCGGCATTGCGACCGCCGCTGGAACACTGTTTTCAGGCTTATTGCCCTTGCGCACCAGCGCGCCAGGCGTACTCAGACGACCCTGTGCATCGTCCATCTTCAGCAGCGTGGCAAAGGCACCATTGCTGGAAAGCTCGAACGGCTCTTCGCCGCCGCGAAACTCCACTTTGCTACTGCCTTTGATGGCATTAATCAGCGCCAGCGTTTGCGCATCGGTCAGCGTCCACTCATCGTTCTCGGCTTTGGTGACCTCGCCCTGCGCGTGATCATCAATCCACAGCGCCAGTGCATCCACTTGCCTGGAGTCATCATCGCCAGTATCGGCCAGCACCACGCGTCCATGGGTCGGTGCATTGGGCCCGCCCTCACGTGTGAGCAGGACTGAACCACCCGCGCCCTCTTCAGCGCTGTAACCCGCAGCGCGGCAGGTTAAGGTATTGTCGCAGGCGAGTTCCCAGTCTTTATGGCTGAAGGAGACGCCATCTTCATCTGCCAGCAATGGCACGCTCAAACTGGTGAGCAGCGCGAACGCCAGCAGCAATCGGGTTTTCATGCCATCACTCCATAACGGTAAAGGTGGCTAGTGTGATGATTTTTAGTGCGCGGGAGAAGTGAATTTTTTGCGCTGATATCCGATCTACAGCGATGCCACAATTTGCTGGCGTAGCCACTGTTGGGCAGGATCGCGGTGGAGCCGTTGATGCCACAACATTAAAATATCAAAGCCGGGAATCTCCAGTGGTGGAGTGAAGACGTGAAGATGTGCGGCACTGCGCACCAGCCGCTCGGGTAGCACAGCGACCAAATCACTGTTCGCCAGCACTTCCAGCATAAACAGGAAATGCGGAACCGACAGCACGACACGACGCGAGCGTCCCACTTTTGCCAGCGCGGTATCAGTTGCGGCATTGAACCCGCCACCATCAGGCGAGATCAGCACAAATTCCAGCTGACAGAACTGATCGAGCGTCGGTGCCAGTTGTAACTGTGGATGGTCTCGCCGACTCGCCAGCACGTAGCGCTCACTGAACAACTTGCGTTGATGCAGGTTCGCTGGCGCATTGTCACCGGTGTGAAACACCACATCCAGCGCCCCTTTCTCCAGTTGATGAGCGACCTGCGGTGGGTGAAGCGCAAAGACCGCCATCCGACTTTGTGGCGCGGCTTCGCGAATGTTATTGAGCGCGGGCAGCACTAAGGCTGTGGACATGTAATCGGTGGCAGCTATTCGCCAGGTGTCTTCAGCATTGGTCGGGTTAAAGGCCTCCAGCGGAGCCACGGCACGCGTTAATCCCTCCAATGCCTTTCGTAGCGGTTCACGCAGACCTTCAGCGCGCGCAGTGGGCAACATACCGCGCGGCCCCGGCAACAGCAGAGGATCATCGAATACCGTGCGCAACCTCGCCAGCTGCGCACTCACCGAGGGTTGCGATAAATTCAGCCGCTGCGCCGCTCGCGTTACGTTCAACTCCTGCAGCAGAACATCCAGTGTCTGCAGCAGATTCAAATCCAGCGCATTGATATTCACTGTGACTATACCTGCGATTTGAGCAATTGATTTCCACTATATCCAGCAGCGTCCTAACCTGCAGCTATTTTCAACTCACAGGACTCAGCCATGAATGTACTGATTGTGTATGCCCATCCAGAACCGCGTTCACTGAGCGGTTCGTTGAAGGATTTTGCCGTTACTTACCTCCAACAAGCGGGCCACCGGGTGCAGGTATCCGACCTTTATGCCATGCAGTGGAAAGCTCAGCTTGATGCTGCAGATACACTGGCGCCATTGGTGGGCGCACACTATGACGCCACGCTGGATTCCCGTTCTGCTTTTGAGCAACAGTTACAGCCTGCCGATATTGCCGCAGAGCAGGAGAAACTGCGCTGGGCCGATACGGTAATTTTCCAATTTCCGCTGTGGTGGTTCAGCATGCCCGCCATCTTGAAAGGCTGGTTTGACCGGGTATATGCCAATGGATTTGCTTACGGTGTCGGCGAACACAATGAACAGCACTGGGGGGATCGTTACGGCGAAGGCAATATGACAGGCAAACGCGCGATGCTGGTGGTGACCACCGGTGGCTGGGAATCGCATTATAGCCCTCGCGGTATCAATGGGCCGATTGATCAGCTGTTGTTCCCGATTCAGCACGGCATGCTGTTCTATCCTGGCTTTAGCGTGTTGCCGCCGCTGGTTTTTTATCGGGTGCAAAAGTCCGCTCAAGAACGCTTTGCTGGCTGGTGCGATACCCTGGCCATACGGCTGGATACGCTGGCGGACACGGCACCGATTGCCTTTCGTCAGCAGAATGGCGGCGACTATACAATCCCCGCGTTGACGCTGAAAGAGTCGTTAGCGGAAGGAGAAAGTGGTTTTGCCGTGCATGTGAAATGATCGCGCGGCGTTGGTATTACTCATACAGCCAACGCCCCGCTTTGGCGGATTCAATCAGCATGCTCAGGGTAAAATCAGGCACTACGGGGACTTCACGCTTGTTAAAGGGATTCAGGATCTGCGCCAGTGACGGTTCGTCCGGGTAGTAGGTATCAATCAAAAAACCGCCGCGATCTACCGCAAATTCGCTGAAGAACTCGTCCATCAACGCCTGCGCTTCTTCTCGTTCGAAGTTAAGATCGGTATCGATATCAATCTGCGGTGTTAACGTTTTTTGTTTAAACAGATAGACACCGTCGTAGCGTCGCACTAATTCGTAGATACGCTGGTCGATTTCGTCGGTCATCACCTACCCTCCTGTTAAACCAGCGGCTATTCTGCCATGCAATCTCATCTGCCAGGTAGCGCAAATGATAGCACTGTGCCGCTCTGCTTCATGCGCTGCCATTAAACAGTCGCTCGATGGCTTGAAACCGCGCAGCCAATTGGCTTCCGCCAGAAAAATATTAGCCCGCACCTGAGCGCGGTGCGGGCTAATAACTTTCTGGTCATCATGGATGATTTACCGACCTCAGGCGGTCACCGGAAGAAAAGTGGCGGCCGCCAGCACGTGATGTTTATTCATGTGATCGACAGGAGATTTTTTACAGGCGCGTGAGGGAGGACTGCACAAACTACAGGTAAAGGGTTTTTTGATGTTCTCGGTGATCACCACATATCCCCCCTGGCAGATCCTGCACATTGTGCGGGAAATAATACCGCAATCAATAAAGCGTAATAAGGTCCAGGCTCGCGTTAGCCCTAATATTGGCTTTTCATGGCTTTGAGCATCACACTGTTCCAGATAGAGTCGGTAAGATTTCATCAATACGTTAATTGGCGGTCCTTTTTCCGTCATTTTTAAATACAGATAGATATTGTAAAACATCGATGAGTGAATATTTTGCTCCCATGACATAAACCAATCTTCTGAGAAAGGCAGCATGCCTTTTGGCGGAGGAACTCCTCGTAACGCTTTATACAAGCGTAATAATCGTCGGCGGCTTAGGGACGTCTCAGATTCTAAAACCTGCATACGTGCGCCGAGCGAGATCAACTCCATGGCGATATGATCATCAAGTACTTCCTGCAACACATTCTTCTCACTCATTCTGATCACCTCAATCTGTTGTTACACGATCTTTATTGAGCGAATTCAGTAAATCCGTCGACAATATAATGCCCGTGTGAATTTTCTGTAGTGCCTCAATCCGCGATTCTTTCGTGAGATTATCAATCAAGAATTCATCATCAATGCGTAAGCGGCAAATGAATTGATTGGTCGAGGCCAACTTCATCAATTGGGGTAACGTCAGAGCCTTAAGATTATCGGTGGTCGCCTCCGATAACCCAAGGCGGAAGGCTGCTGCAAACTTATCCTGTCTAATTAATTGTTGCGCCAGTAAAAGGTAAGATAAATTCAAATCGTGGATATGCGGAAGATACTCATCAAAGTCAGACATTGATAACACCTTGTGTTTATCGTGCGGAGCACGGGTTCAATAAGTGAGGAATATCTATTCCCATGTGATGCTAATCATCGTGTGATCGTGAGTTAAGATTTTTTGCCAGCGACGAGAAAACCACTGACCAACGATTGAGTCGCATCCAGCAATGAAAAAATGATATCTATCAGAAATTCCCGTAACAATACCGTAGAAGACACTGGCTGAAGAGACATCTTTAAGATCATGATTAATATAGATATTAATATTATTAATTCTTATTAATTATTAATTATTAAATTAACCTGTTAGCGGCGCCTTAGCTGCTTCAAACCTTTAGATTGCTTCATCATAAGCCAGACGAGTGCGCAAACGTTTTAATGCCAGACTGTGAAGCTGGCTCACTCGTGTTTCTGTAATATCGAGAACCAGAGCGATTTCGCGCATATTGAGATCATGATGATAGTAAAACTGTAAGATGATTCTTTCTCGCTTCGGTATAAAGCGTAAGTATTGCGTAATACGCTTAATCAAATTCTGCTGGATTGAATGATGCAAAGGATTTAACAAAGCATGTTCATCATTGGCCTGTTCCCATAGATCGGCATAATGTTCCTGCAGTTCATCAATAGAGCGAAGCTGGCTATTATCTTTCTCTGCCAGCATCTGATGGAAACCCCGCAGTGGTACCCCCATTCGCTCGGCAATATCCCGTTCATTCGCGCTCGAGCCTTTCTCCTGTTCAACAATCTTGATAACTGCAGAAATTTGACGCGAATGCGTTCTGACCCGACGCGGTACCCAATCACGCCCGCGCAGTTCATCAATTAACGCCCAACGCACACATTGTGTCACCCAGGCGCTGAGGGCAACGCCTTTCTTCTCGTCAAAGCTGTCAACGGCGGCAATAAATCCCATTGCCCCTGCTTGAATGAGATCATCGAATTCTACGCTATTTGGTAGCCTTTTTTGCAGACGCAACACTTCCTTTCTCACCAGAAAATGATATATCGACCACAACTCATTTTTATCACTAAGTCCGGATGTTGTGTGTAAGCCATCCATATTACCCACCCTGTAATAATCTTTAAACTGATTATCGGGCGAGTGCTATTGTTTATATAGTGCGATAAGATTTCATTACCAATGCTATTTGGTCTCATTCATTCGTTAATGAATAGCACGTTAAAACATCTCTCTCAACTTATCCTCTTGTACCTATATGAGATCAAGCCGGCCCCCTTTCGTTTATCTCCAGCAAAATCCAGTTGATGCCAATGCTCTGCTCGTCTGATGCTGAGATAATTTTCCCATTATCTCTCTCACTTGCACGACCGCACTCACGATTTCCTGCTTCACTACGCAGTCCTGATTCACCTGACGCGATCCGGCACCAAAATGCAGGTCTTCAATGACACAAGGGCGACGGCTTCCTGTCAACATCAGCGAAGCATGTTAGCGCATTAAGGATGCTGATTTCCCGAGGAAGGTCTCCGCCGTGAACCGCGACAACATCCAGCAGTAAGCGAGCATTTCCGTGCTGTCGCAAGAAAATCAGGTGTAGCAGAATGGACTGAGCCTACGGCATCAATCAGTACTTCACCTTGCTGGCATTTAGCGTGCTATTTTCGACCTCCCGCTATAGGGCTACTTGCCTGGTTGGCTTTTTTTCTGATGAAAAATACTAATCATTATTACGATAACAACTAACTAGTAACGGTCATTAGCATTGTTAATTATCGATAAAAAATAACCATATAATTTTAGCGGTTTACATATCATAAAAAACCTTAATGGTTTTGTGGCTTTTCAGCATTTTTCGAAAAAATAATCGCAGGACAGTGCTGAAAATCTGGCACTCTTTAGCCGAAAAATGGGATCGGTGACCGCAAAAATAACATTAACAACCGACCCGCTCTTTATCCTAATTGATAGACAACTTCGCTATGCCCAACACAATCCTACTAGGACAGGCAGCCAGATTAGACAGACGTACTCGCATACTAAGCCGGACGCTGGATAATATGTCCGTGACGTTACCCGCCAGCGCCGCGCGCTGCCTGTATGCATTCGCGGAGGCGCAAGGCGAAGTGCTGACGCATGAACAGTTGATGGAGATTGGCTGGCGCCGTGACGGTTATGCCGCGACTGATAACAGCGTACGCGTGATGATCAACAAGTTACGCCGTGCATTCATGTCGCTGGAGCTTGAGCAGCAGATTAATCTGCTGGCCGTCACGCGCAGCGGTTACCGCTTAATCATTAATACTCCGCCAGCCGTCGATCGCTCCGTCCCAGTGTCTATGCCCCTTGCGCTGCCTGCTCGTGGCACGCTGACCTGGCGACGCGTAACAGGCATCACCGTCGCCGGTGTCACCGCCGGGTATCTGGTGGCATTGCTGGTACAACACTTCTTTTTACTCACGCTAAAACCGATCGATTTTGTCAGCTGGCATGGCCCGGCTATTCCGGATGGCAGCAGCGTCTGGGTGCCGAAAGGACGTCACACGCAACACACATTGATTGAAACCACACTGCGCACCTATCGCCGTTATGTGCTGGAGGCGAACCCGGACAAACCCGCGGCCAGAGTGCTTTACGTCACGCTCAGCTCAGCCAGCAATCCGCAACATCAGGGCGTGATTGCCTGCCAACAACCCTTCGAGGAGGCGAAAAATGCGTGCGAGTCCTTCTATTTTCGCCTCAATTAAATCCCCGTGGCTCTGGCTGTTTGTCGGCGGCTTTATGCTGGCGTTTAGTGGCGTGATCGGGCGCTGGCTGGCCACCAGCGCGCAGCAGTCCAATTGCCTGTTTCCACTGGCGTTTTATGACATCAAAAGTGAGCGAGAATGGGTGTTGACGCAGGGGATTTACCGCAGCTATCGCGATGGCTTCAGTAAGGGGCATTTAACCTATCTCGGCACGCTTTCTCGTTATGTGGATGGGCAACTTATCGCACCTGCCACCCCGGTTCATCGTGCGGTGTGGTTTAACGGCGAGTTCAACCACAATCTGCTGAAAATCACCGTCACGCAACACAGCCGTGGCCTGGGTGACAAAAGCCGCGACGAGGACGTGCAAAAGTATGTCTTCCCGCATTGGCAAGCAGGCGATGTCAGCGTGATTGCTCTTTATCTCTTTAATGGCCGCGTGTTGGCCTCCGGCACAGAGAGCGTGGCGCGTAATGTCTGCATCAGGTAGCCAAAATTTAGCGCAGCGCTGCAGTTGATTATGAAGGCGTTACGGCTGAATTTCAGACACAAAAAAAGCCGCTCGTAAGCGACTTAATTTTGCATCAATCGATGGTGCCGAAGGTCGGACTCGAACCGACATGTATCTCTACGGTTGATTTTGAATCAACTGCGTCTACCGATTTCGCCACTTCGGCTCTGAAGAGGATGCGGAAAACGTTGGCGATTATACCGTTACGCGCGGAGTGCGCAACACTAATCGACAGCGCTTTGCGCTAAGCGTTGAAAAAACCAGCACTTCGCCATTTATGTGGCGTAAACGCGGCAGCCCGAGCGCCCTTTCGGCGCTTTCCTGTGCAAATTCCAGAACATTCCCAAACTCCCACCACTTCGGAACTTTCTGTGCTTACGCCTCTCTTAACCAAAACTGACAGCGTCAGATGTATAAAACAAAGAGGTTGAGATGAACAAAGCAACACAACGCATCATTTTGGGATTGGGTATCGCGGCAGCAATGGCGGCAGGCAGTGCTTCGGCAGCGAGTTGGCAGGATCAGTTGAGTAGCGCAGCATCTCAGCTGTCTCAGCAAAACAGCGGTTCTACCACCACCACCAGCAGCACGCAGAACGGCGGTCTGTCGCTCTCTTCGCTGAGCGGTTTACTGAATGGTGGTGACAAAGCGGTCAGCTCCAACAGCATGACCAACGCCGCAGGCGTGATGTCCTACTGCGTGCAGCACAACGTGGTGGATAACAATGTGGCATCGGTGAAGGATCAGGTACTGAGCAAGCTCGGCCTGAGCAGCCCCGCCGCGCAAGAGCAGAAAACCGATTATCAGCAGGGTCTGCAAGGCTTGCTGAACACCGGCAACGGTCAGCAGCTGAATCTGCAGAGTCTGAGCAACTCGCCGATGGGTGAGAAATTGAAGACCAAGGCCTGTGACGTCGTGCTGAAACAAGGCAAGAAATATATCGGCATGTAATCCCCGCCCTACTTCGGGTTGCAGGTGCGTTGGCGGCTTTTTTCCCTCGCATACAAGCACATCGGATGTCTCTCAAAAGTCGCCGCTCTGCCATCTGAAGGATTTTAGGTGTTGTGTCTGTTGAAAAGACGCGAGCTGTCCCTCGCGTCTTATTCACTATGATGGATAGCACAATCCAATGCCCCGCGACAGCCCATCAACCCATTAGCCTATGAGTTTCCTCTACCACTCTCTCCAGCACATCCACTGCCTGCTCAAACGATCGAATATTGGTGTAACCGATCACCAGCCCGTAGCGTTTCTGGGTTTGCGTATACCAGCCTGAAAGCGGCAATACGCGCAGCTGATGACGCTGCCAAATCTCTGCCAGCGCTACGTCCTGAACACCTCGCCGCAGGAAGGCCACGATATGCATGCCACCATCAGTGAGTTCAAAGTCAAACAGCTGCGGGAAACAGTGCTGTAGCGCATCCAGCATCATGCGGCGGCGCTGCTGGTAGAGAATCCGCATCTTCTTGATATGGCGATAGAAGTGTCCATCACTGAGGAATTGTGCGAGGATTTTCTGCGGTAGCAACGGCATGCCGGTTTCGAGGATTTCACCCAGCTCGCGGAAGCGTTCAATGGTCTGTTGCGGCATCACCAGATAACCCACGCGCATCGCGGGCATCATGGTTTTGCTGAAAGTGCCGGTATAGATCACCCGATCGTGCACATCAAGGCTTTTTAGCGCCGGGATCACTTTGCGCGTGTAGTGAAACTCGCCGTCGTAATCATCCTCAATGATCCAGCTGCTATTCTGCTGCGCCCACTCCAGCAATTGATGCTTGCGGGGTAATGATAACGTCACCGCCAGCGGGCTCTGATGGGTTGGCGTGACGACCGCGAAGCGAGCGTCTGAGTGATAACGCTGCAGGAAATCCACGTCGAGACCTTCACGATCCACCGGTACATAGTGCAGATTCGGTGCGATGCGCTTTAACAGTTTCTGCCCAAAGAAATAGCCCGGATCTTCAAACAGCACTTTGTCGTGAGGATGGGCCAGCACGGCAAGGATGAGGCGCAGGTTGGCGCGATAACCGGTGGTGATAAAAATCTGCTCCGGCTGGCAGTTGAGCCCGCGCGAAATATTGAGATAACTGGCAATCGCCTCACGCAATGGCAGGTAGCCCATAATGGCGGGCATGATCATTTCATCGGGCCGCAACGTTCGCGCCGCCTTTCCGGAGATCAGCAGCCACTTCTTGTGCGGGAACTCATCCATTGCCGGAATACCCAGCCGCAGCTCGCCTTTACTTTCAATCACCGGACGTTCAAGCGGTGTGGAAGGTGGCGCCGTGTTGACCACAGCGGCTTCGCCGAGATTCAGTGCAGGGTTCACGCGTGTGCCCTTCGCGCCCTGGCTGACAAAGTATCCCTCTCCAATGAGGATCTCATAGGCGGCCTCCACGGTTTTACGCGCAACCTGTAGCTCACTGGCTAACACGCGGATCGCGGGCACCCGGTCGCCCGGCTTTAAGCGCCCTTCCAGGATCTGCTGGCGATAGCGAGCGTAAATTTCTTTGTAACCCATCTGTCTTCCTTCATCACGATGAAGTGCACATGAATGCGCCCCTGAAGAATGAGCGCACGTCACAGCAGCATAACCATGTCCTACCTGTTTTCTCCTATATTGACCCTTTTCCCTTCGACATAGAAGTTTAAGATGTCCCCATCAACCCGACAACCGCTTGCAGGCTGCTATGAAGATTGTTCACTACCAAACGCCCACCGAGTTGGCCTGCTGCTATGCATTGATGCGCGAACTGCGTTTCAAACTGAAGGATGAAGCCGCGTTTGTGGCGCAGGCACAGCGTCAGCAATTACAGGGCTATCGGCTGGCGGGTATCGAACAGGGTGGTAAACCGGTGGCACTGGCAGGCTATCGTCTGCTGGAAAACTTTATTCATGGCCGTTTTTGGTACATCGATGATTTGGTGACCTGCACCAGCACTCGCAGCCAGGGTCTGGGGGCCGCACTACTGCACGGTCTGGCGCAGCAAGCACGGGAACAAGGCTGTGGCCGCATCGTGCTCGACACCGCGCTGAGCAATCAACGGGCACAACAATTTTATCAACGCGTCGGTTACCACGCGTTGGGACTGCACTTTTATCGCGATCTCGCTGAGGGAGAAAATTCATGAAACTGCTGCATATTCAGGTCAGCCCGGATCTGGCCGGTTCGGCCTCACGTAACGCCTCGGCGCGTTTGGTGGAGAAGCTTCGCGCCCAGCATAGCGATCTCGAAGAGACGGTACTGGATCTGGCGCAGCATCCGTTGCCCCACCTGGATGCCTTCACCATTGGCGCGTTCTTTACCCGCCCGGAGGATCGTAACGATGCACAACGTGCTGCCATTCAGACTTCCGAAAATATGGTGGATCAGCTGTTCGCCTGCGACACCCTGGTTATCTCGTCGCCGATGTGGAACCTCGGGCTACCGTCGGTGCTGAAAGCCTGGTTCGACCATATCACCCGCGCCGGGCGCACCTTCGCCTTTACGCCGGAAGGGTCCAAAGTCGGTCTGGTGAGCGGCAAGAAGGTATACAGCGTGGTCGCCAGCGGCAGCGTATTTGCCCACGGCCCGTTTGTGCAGGATGACCAGTTCACGCCTTACATCCGCGTGGCACTCGAATACATCGGCATCACCGATGTGGAGTTTATCCGCGTGGACGGTACGCACGATCCCGTCAGCCGCGACACCGCATTACCCCAGGCTCTGCAAGCTATTGACCGCTTATTTTGAATGAGGAAAATATCATGACTTCACGCGTTAACCATTTTAAAACCGCGCCAGCACTGGCCAAATCCATGTCTGATTTCTCTAACACCGTGGCGAACACCGCACTGGAGAAGTCACTGAAACACTTGATCGATATCCGTGCCTCGCAGTTGAATCACTGTGCTTTCTGCCTCGACATGCATGTGAAACAGGCGAAAATTGATGGCGAGCGTGAACTGCGTCTGCATCACGTTTCTATCTGGCGTGAATCTCCACTGTTCAGCGCTCGCGAGAAAGTGGCTTTTGCCCTGACCGAAGCGCTGACCCGCATTGGTGAACACGGCGTGGATGAAGCGCTGTACGGTGAAGTACGTGAACATTTCTCTGAAGGCGAAATCAGTGAGCTGACTTTTAAGATTGCCGCCATCAACACCTGGAATCGCCTGATGATTGTGTCACAGATGGCACCGGGTGCGCTCGACAGCGCTTACGGGCTGGATCGTGCTGATTTGCGTTAATTTTTACCGCCAGTAGCCTGTGCTGCTGGCGTTGTCATGTTCATCTGCGCTGCCTGAAGCTATAGTGAGATTTTGCACCACATAGGACAGCGCGCATGAAAGGCATCAATATTGCGATTTACTTCGATCCCGACCTGATTCACATCAGCGTTCATCAGCAGGATGACAGCTATCTCAGCCACCACTTCAGCTACGATGACAGCGTGATTGAAGAGATCTACCAGTGGCTGGAGCAGTTTACGCCTAATCGCACCCACATTTGCCTGATTGAGCACGATACTGCCGACATCCTCGCCGATGAGCTGGTCGATAACGGCTATCACGTCCATCAGGTGACGCAGCACGATCTCCTGAACTGGTTTGCCAGCGAGCCTCCTGCAGAACCCGATGGTTCGCCAGTGCGTGCCCTGCTGCGCTATCTGGAAAACGAAAACCCGTCTGAATATCAGTCTCGCACCCCGCAGATCGAAGCCTTGATGGATATGCTGGATGAGCTGGACGATCTGGAAGGCGTGGATGAAGTCGAAGATGAAGACAACCTGCCGGATGACGTACTGCGTTTGATGAAGCAGAAGAAAATCACCGCCAACCAAGCCGCAGAGCGTTTGCTGCCCGACGTCAATGAACGCATTCGCGAACACCTGATAAGCTACCCTGAGCTGATGACGCCCGAACTGCTGGAAGATTTCTTCCCGGAGTTGCTGGAAGCGTTAGAAACGCCAAAACATTGATGCATTTTGCATACGCGCGCTAAGTTGTGCCGCGATGCGCCTCTACGGTGTGTCGCGGTGTCATTGAAACTCGGGGAAAACCATGCTGGAACTGTTTAAAGCCATCGGGCTGGGATTGGTGGTGCTGTTGCCGCTGGCCAACCCGCTGACCACGGTGGCGTTGTTTCTTGGTCTTGCGGGAGACATGAATTTCCAGGAACGCAATCGCCAAGCCATGCAGGCTTCGATTTACGTGTTCCTGATTATGATGGTGGCGTGGTACGCCGGGAATGCGGTGCTGCACACCTTCGGCATCTCGATCCCTGGTCTGCGTATGGCAGGAGGATTGATCGTCGCCTTTATCGGTTTTCGCATGCTGTTTCCGGCGAAACCCGTCGGCCACTCCGTTGAAGCCCGGCATAAACAGGATGAAATCGACGCCACCGATGCGAATCGTGAATCGGTAAATATCGCCTTCGTGCCGCTGGCGATGCCCAGTACGGCAGGCCCGGGCACTATTGCGATGATCATCAGTTCGGCTTCCACCATAAAAGCGGGCGTCGATTTTCCTAACTGGGTGGTGAACGTGGCGCCGGTGCTGACCTTCTTGTCGGTCGCTGTGATTTTGTGGATTTCGCTGCGCAGTTCGGGCGCCATCATGAAGCTGGTAGGTAAAGGCGGGATTGAGGCAATTTCGCGGCTGATGGGCTTCTTGCTTGTGTGTATGGGCGTGCAGTTTTTGATTAACGGCGTGTTAGAAGTGGTACGGACTTTTCATTAAAGAGAGTGCGGCCCGAAGGCCGCACCCGATTTACTCTGCTTTCAACGTCTTGCGCACATCCGCAACCTGATCTTTGGTCACGGCTGGGGCATTGTTACTCCAGCCCTGACGGATAAAGGTCGCCAGCTGCGCCACTTCATCATCCGTCAAACGCTTGCCAAAGCCCGGCATCGCGAGGGTTGACGGCGCCTTCTCGGTCGATGGCTGCTGCGCACCGGCAAGAATGGTATGGATCAAGCCGGTAGGATCGTTGGCATTCACAATGGTGGCCTGATCCAGCTCCGGGAAGATTCCTGGCGCGCCTTTACCGGTCACGAAGTGACAGGCACCGCAGTTATCGATGTACAGACGCTCACCTTCCGTCAGGTTTTTCGCTGCGGTCAGTTTGGCTTCCGTGGCCTGCTGCTTCTGCACGTTGTACGCCTGCAGCGGTGGGTTGCCACCGATGAACTTCAGATAAGACGCAATGGCTTTCAGATCGGCATCCGTCATGTGCGAGCTGGAGTGCTCAATCACTGACTTCATCTCTCCGCCCACGGCGGCTTTGTCGTTACGACCGGTTTGCAGGTAATCGACGATCTCCTGCTCACTCCAGCGCGGTAAGCCACGCAGCGACGGCACATCCCAGTTGTTCAGGCTACCACCGGCGAGGAACTTGTCGTCACCGCTGTCCAGCGCTTTCTCGTTCATACCGAGACCGCGTGGCGTATGGCACGAGCCACAGTGACCGAGGCTTTCCACGATGTAAGCACCGCGATTCACTTCTTCAGATGCGCCGCCAATCGGCTGGAACGGCTTGTCAGAAGTGAATGCCCAGTTCCAGAAGCGCATGCCCCAGCGCTGGCTGAACGGGAAGCTCAGTTTGGTCTCTTCCGGCTGCTCACTGCTCGGCTTCACGCCCTTCATGAAGTAGACATACAGCGCATGCATGTCTTCATCACTGATTTTGGCGTAATCCGGGTATGGCATGGCCGGGTAAAGACGTGAACCATCCGGCAACACGCCTTTGCGCACCGCATCAGAGAACTGCTGCTCGCTGTAGTTGCCGATGCCGTGCTCTTTGTCCGGTGTGATGTTAGTGGAGAAGATAGTGCCGAGATTCGACTCAATCGCCAGCCCCCCCGCATAATCCGCTTTGCCCGACACGGTATGGCACGCCATACAGTCGCCAAGACGAGACAGATATTCACCCTGCTTGATCAGCGCGGCTTCATCTTCCGCATGAGCCTGCACCGCAAAGCTTCCCAGCAGCACGGCGTTAGCGATTAACAATGATTTTAATTTCATGTGCTTATGCCTGTACCAATGGACCTGGGTTTTTCAGATAGTGTTCTTTGATCGCCTGCGCCGCCAT
>Ga0157363_1000396_pt1 | contig 33021 bp, 27 predicted proteins | sample AttsexASBM1_FD_111477 | JGI IMG/M metagenome (GOLD analysis project Ga0157363, IMG submission 111477) | Fungus gardens microbial communities from leaf cutter ant in Ribeirão Preto, State of São Paulo, Brazil - Atta sexdens ASBM1 | ecosystem: Host-associated > Fungi > Mycelium > Unclassified ... | reverse complement strand
TCGGAAGGCTCAAGGACTGGCGGCGGGTCGCAACCCGCTATGACAGATGCCCGACCGCCTTCTTCTCAGCCATCTGCCTCGCTGCAACCATCATGTTCTGGCTATGAGTCCTGAGCCTAGGACGCTTATTCGGTATGAAAATTTTGCCTGAATGAGGCCATATTGCCGGAATAGCGTTCCCTGAATTCTGAAAAAAGGAAATGTGTGATGAAGCGTTTTGCGACACTGTTTCTAGGGTTTGGTCTGATGCTGCCGCTGATGGCTTGTTACGGTCCTCACGGACATGACTGGCATCATCACCATGATCGTCGTGGTGGCCTGTATATGGGTGGCGGCGGTGGGTACGGCCATCGCTAAAGACGATTTTTTCATCTGAAGAGTATGGTCCCTCTGTCCATGGGCGTGTGACCGGCTTTGCCTGTCAGGAACTGGCGTGTAGTGAGTAGGAAGGTGTTCCTTTCCGGAACTGTTTTCTGAAAGCGTATGGATACAGAGATGCCCGCATCCGGGGTTGAGACAGGCTGGTTTCCCATTTCCCTTCGTCTGGAAGGTGCACGTGTTCTGCTTGTTGGCGGCGGCGAGGTTGCCGTCAACAAGGGGCGACTTCTGCTCGATCATGGTGCAAGGATCGAGATTGTTGCTGAGGCCTTGAACGGTATTGTTCAGGAATGGGTGCATGAAGGCCTAGCTCGACATGTTGGCGGTCGGGTCGATGACGCGATGCTCAGGCAGGTCATGCCGGGCTGTCGTCTTGTCTATGCTGCGACGGATGACAGGGCCGTTAACCGGGTGGTTGCCACGCTCGCAGACAGCCTGCACATTCCCGTCTGTGCGGTTGACGACCCGGAGCCTTCAACGTTCATAACGCCTGCCCAGGTGCGGCGGGGAGCGGTTCGGGTGGCTATTTCTACGGCCGGGGGAGCGCCTGTTCTGGCTCGTCGTCTGCGGGAGCAGATTGAGAGCTGGATGCCAGAAGGTACAGGGCGGCTCGCAGCCTACATGCAGTCCCGGCGGCCGCGTGTCTCAGAAAAATATCCTGCGGTTCAGGATCGCAAAAGAATCTGGGAAGACTTTCTGGATGGCGCGGGCGCTGAAGCGGCGCTTTCCGGCGATGAGGTTCGGGCAGATCGGACCCTTGATCAACTTCTGACAGAGCAGAAAAAGGCCGGAGAAGTCTGGCTCGTGGGCGGTGGCCCCGGTGATCCGGATCTTCTTACGCTTAAGGCGCTGCATTTCATGCAGAATGCTGATGTCGTACTGTATGACAATCTTCTGCCCAAGGTTCTTCTGGAGCGTGTGCGCCGGGACGCTGAACTGATCTTCGTTGGAAAACAGCGCGACCGTCATGCCATGCCGCAATCCGCGATCAATGCCGAGATGGTGCGGCATGCGAAAGCGGGCCAGCGCGTTCTACGCCTCAAAGGTGGAGATCCATTCATTTTCGGGCGTGGCGGGGAGGAAATCGAGTCTCTTGTTGAGGCAGGCGTTTCTTTTCGTGTCGTGCCGGGAATTACCGCCGCAAGCGGGTGCGCATCTTATGCCGGGATACCGCTGACCCACAGAGACTGTGCGCAGGCCTGTCTTTTCGTGACGGGACATGCGCGTGCGGATGGCGTTCTGGATCTGCCATGGGATGATATGGCTGACCGACGCCAGACAGTTGTAATCTATATGGGAATATCGACGCTGCCCGAGCTTATGGCAGGGCTCATGAAAAATGGTCTTCCGCAGGACTGGCCAGTTGCGATTGTGGAGCGTGGAACTCAGCCAGCTCAGCGTGTTCTGACAGGAACGCTGGCTACAATTGCTGAAGAGGCTGCTGCGGCCAAAGTCTCATCGCCGGCGCTGGTCATTGTTGGCGAAGTCGTCAACCATCGTGTGATTTCGCCATAAGAGCTAATTTAAACGGTGTTCCTTTGTAGAAAATGTAGGAGGTAACGCCTGATCCGGAGAAGTATTCCATGACGTCACTGACGGCTATCATCTCGGAAATCGCAGATGAAATGCGTGCCGAAACGGACCGAGGACAGGTGGCAAACTATATCCCGCCCCTGGCCTCTGTTGATCTAGGGCGGTTTGGGATGGCGATTATTGACGCGGAAGGCGCCAGCCATACTGTTGGTGATGCCGAAGAGCCATTTTCCGTTCAGAGTGTTTCCAAGGTTTTTGGCCTGACTCTTGCCCTGAATGCCGTAGATGCAGGCTTGTGGAGCCGTGTGCGCCAGGAACCGTCTGGCAGTGCTTTCAATTCCATTATCCAGCTTGAAAATGAGAATGGAATTCCCAGAAATCCGTTCATCAACGCGGGTGCTATTGTGGTCTCGGATATTCTGGTTTCGCATTATGGCTTGGAGGGTGCTCAGAATGAGCTCCTGGGTCTTCTACGTCCGTTGAGCGCTGATCCGGATACCATTCTGATTGATCGTGAGGTTGCCACTCAGGAAGAAGAAACGGGGTTCCGCAACAAGGCCCTCGCGAATTACATGCGAACCTTCGGGAATATTCACAATCCCGTCGATGAGACGCTTGCATTTTATTTTCATCAGTGCGCTCTGACCATGAGTTGCCTTCAACTCGCGGAAGTCGGAACTTACCTGATGACCGGCGGGATTAACCCCCGCACGGGAGAGCGGGTTATTTCAACCCGGAATGCACAAACGGTTCTCGCTCTCATGATGATGTGCGGTCATTATGATGGTTCAGGGTCTTTCGCCATTCGCGTGGGGCTTCCTGGAAAGTCTGGTGTTGGCGGTGGTATTCTTGCGGTTACGCCGGGAGTAGCGTCTGTGGCAGTCTGGTCACCTGGCCTGAACACGCAAGGCAATTCCCTGCTTGGAACCCGTGCGCTCGAGCGGCTTGTCCAGCACACAGGCTGGAATGTCTTTCGCGCCAGTCGATGAGAAGAAATAGCAATACATTATTAAATTAATACAATAATTATATTCCGCTATAAATTGAATATTTTCCCATATTTGGTGTTCTGGAGCGAATACCTATGAAATGGCATTGCGGAGAGCTGCATATGTCCTTTCCTTTCACTAAGCGTATTCTCGTTCCTGTTTTTGTATTGCCGGGGCTGACGTGTGTTGCTGCCGGTGCGGAAGTTCCTGACTGACGCCATTCATGCGACAGGTGAGACCTGTATGTTCTCCACAGACATGCATTTCGCCATAAATGTCTTGGATTACGCCGGGCATTCGCCGCATGGCCTGGCTGAATAACGCATTCTGGCCATGCGGTGTGACTTGAATCTGGCCATGGGCGATGCCGTGAGATACTGCGCCCAGCTTGGGGAAAGCGCTCACGGCTTTGGTCCAGGGTGACCTATAACAGTTACTTTCTCTTCGGTGAGTGGCGCTTTTCCATTTTTGAATACTGAGATGCAATCGCCACGAAAATAAAGAATCCGTCAGATATAGGGCCGGTTTTATCCAGTCAGCGTGTCATAGAGGAGTTTGAAGTTCAGGATGAGGATCAACCCGGCCACGCCCCAGGAAAGAGCGGTCATAACGGGAGAGATCGTGAATTCTCCCATTTTGCGACGGTCGGATACGAACATCACAAGAGGGATGACGGCAAAGGGAAGCTGAAGCGAAAGAATGACCTGACTGGCCAGCAGGAGGGTGCCGACACCATGGCCGCCATAGATCACCGTCACGATAGCAACGGGAATGATTGCCAGACCCCGTGTCAGGAGGCGTCGGGCCCAGTGCGGAATATGTAGCCGCAGGAAGCCTTCCATAATGATTTGCCCGGCAAGGGTGCCGGTAACAGTCGAGTTGGTTCCTGCGGCGAGGAGGGCCAGGGCAAATAGCGTGGAGGCAATCCCTAAGCCAAGAATGGGAGACAGCAGCCGATAAGCATCCTCGATTTCTGCAACGTTTTGATGGCCTGTTTCATGAAATGCGGCTGCTGCTACGATCAGGATGGCGGCGTTGATGAACAGGGCTAGCATGAGGGCGATCGTGCTGTCCCAGGTTGACCAGCGAATTGCCTCGCGCCTTCCTGCAGGCGTGCGGTCATAAGCTCGGGTCTGGACGATGGAAGAATGCAGATACAGGTTATGTGGCATGACGGTCGCGCCGATGATGCCAATCGCAATGTAAAGCATTCCAGGTGTCGTAACGATCTGAGAGGTGGGAACCAGCCCTTTCAGAACACCGGCGACAGGGGGGGCCGCGGCAACAAGCTGAACACCGAAGCAAATGGCGATGATGGACAGAAGTCCGATGACAAAGGCTTCCAGATATCGGAAACCTCGTCCCATAAGAAGTAGAACGATAAATGCATCGAGGATCGAGAGGATGGCCCCTCCCAACAATGGCAGGCCAAATAGCAATTGTAAGGCCACCGCCGTCCCAATGACCTCTGCAAGGTCGCAGGCAATGATGGCCAGTTCGCAGGCCAGCCATAAGACAATATTGATTGCCGGATGAAATTGATCGCGGCATGCTTGCGCAAGATCACGACCGGTAGCAATGCCCAGGCGGGCAGAGAGTGCCTGCAGCAGGATTGCCATCAGGTTGGAAAGCATGATGATACAGAGCAGGTTATAACCGTATTGGGCCCCTCCCTGAAGATCCGTGGCCCAGTTACCAGGGTCCATATAGCCTACGGAAACCATGTACCCGGGTCCGACGAAGGCCAGAAAACGCTTCAGCCAGGACGTCTTCCCATCAGGGACATGAATGCTGGAAAAAACCTCCGGTAGGGAGGGGCGTGTCTCGTCCTCCTCACGTGGAAAACGCCATGCCGCAGTTTTGTGAGGCAGATCGCATGAGGACGTTTCAGGTGGGATGGAGTTTTCTGGCATCAGAATGCCATTCAAATGTAAATCTTTAAATTATGCAATATGCTATATTGATGAGATACTTCTCAATTTTTCAAAAGCTGGAGTTAAATGAAAGAATGTTTTATTCCCTTGTGAATAATTGATGACGAAGTTGGTTGGCAAACAGTGGAACGCAAAAAAAGCAGTCAAAAAACCCTTTTGGACATGGAAACTCATTCAGAAGGATTCCGTGCCAACCGGGCTGCCCGACAGAAAGTGCTTGTTGAGGATTATGTCGAGTTAATTTCCGATCTTTTGTCCGAAGGGCAGGAAGCTCGTCAGGTCGATATCGCCGGACGGCTGGGCGTGTCTCAGCCAACGGTTGCCAAGATGCTTGCTCGGCTCTCAACAGAAGGGCTTGTGACCCAAAAACCCTACAGGGGAGTGTTCTTGACGGATGCTGGGCAGGCCATGGCCAATAAAGCCCGGCATCGTCATGGAATTGTAGAGGCTTTTCTTCTTGCGCTGGGCGTCAGTGAAGAGAATGCTCGCATTGATGCTGAAGGTATAGAGCATTACGTTGGGGCAGAAACGCTTGCCACGTTCGAACGCGCTCTTAATCAGGGCTTGGCAAAATTCATGAGGATTTCGCCACCAATAGGGATTGAAAGCTAATGGCTAATCCCTAGTTCTTGACCGTTCGAGACGCTCTGCATGTCGCAGCAAACCGGCATACTGAGCATACGACAGTGATGGATGGGTCATCATTAAAGATGCAGCCCTCTGAGCGCTCCATTGCATAGCCTTTTGGTGCCGGGTTGGTCCGAAAGGCATCAACGATCTGGCTCATCCAGGCAGTGAGGCGTTCAGGAACATGTTCCTGATTATTTAACCACCATTCAATATCGTCTTGATGGCGATCGATTTGAACAGCGAGTTCGGCGGGTGTCCAGCGTGTGACACTCAGGAAATCGTTTAATGTTATGCCAGCCATTTCAGCATCTCCGGCGTGTCGAGGAAGACGGAGAACTACGGGTACGCTGGCTGATCGGTAATCGTCAATATATCGTTAATATCATTGTGGACACAAATGATACCAATTGAAACTTCCATTCCGTTTTGGGCCATATTTCAACAAAAATGGAGGTTTTCGTAGGATACCTAATGCCCGTATTGAGATGGCGGTTATTCTAGGAAGAAAGGGGTAGGAGTGCAGAAAGCGAGACAGTCTGCCCAAGAAATAATTTATAACTAAAATATATAGTTAAAATAGATAACTTTTTTGTGTGGACATGTGGGATACATAAAAAAATGCTTCGCGAAGGGTGTGGAGCGGCGAGATCGCTTTGCTCCAGATAGTGTTCGTAGCCGATTCTGGCCAGTCAGTGTTTCCGCAAATGATATGCGTGATAACGGCGATATTTTACGAATGCTCAGGTTTGGTTGCGCTGTGTCATTTCTAATGAAACGTTTTAAATAGTGTTTTTAGAATTTTAAAGCCAAAGCATCAGTCAATCATGGCTGCATTTGCGTTTGACAATGAAGCGAAACACGCCCGTTCCGGGAAACTCGATTTCGAAATTTCCCGGAATCAGCTATTAACCGCAGGTTTCTATATTGATTCCATCCTGGATCAGAGACTTCCGAATGGATGGTTTGAGCTGAGAGTCCGTCAGGACAAGATCGAACTCGTTTAGGGAGGCGAGCCGATGTAGGCCGCCTTTTCGGAATTTCGTGCTATCTACAAGTAGGACCGTTTGATCCGAGATTTGCATCAGCGCCTGCTTCACTTTCACGACGTCCTGATCGTTTTGGAAAGCGGTCTCGTTATGGATGATCGATGTTGAGAGAAACATCGTATTGGCGCGCAGCGATTTGGCCGCCTGTTCACATACAAGACCGAAAAAAGCGTTGCGCGGTTGATTATAATCGCCCCCAAGGCAGATGAGTTTGAGGTTAGGGTAAGGGGAAAGGGCCTGAATAACTCCGACGGCGTTAGTAATAATTGTCAGGGGAGCGAGAGCCGGCAGAAGCGGAAGCATCGCTGCAACCGTTGTCGAGTCATCCAGTACCAGAATCTGTTCCGGTGTGATCATCGAGATGGCTCGATGGATGATCGACTCTTTTAGATCAGGTGCACGGGACTTTCGGAAATTGACAGTTTTCTGCGTTACGACGCGGTTTTTAAGAACAATGCTGCCATGAAGTTTGTCGATCAGACCCTGGGCGGCGAGGGCATGTGCATCCCGGTGGATGGTCATGCGGCTGACGCCAAACCGTTCGGACAGGGTCTCGATCGTGGCGCTTCCTGTTTCCAGAAGAACGTCAAGAATCTGTTGCTGCCTGGCGCTATTGTCCCGACGTTTGCTGAGAAGGACACCAGGAGAGGCAGTTGTCACGCCCGAACCATCAGTCATCTGTCAAAAAGATCCTTGTCCATCGGGAAGGCCGTTTCGCGGCAAAGGGACTTCTACATACCAGCGCTGACGAGATTTGTAATGTTCGGATGTGCAGTTTGATGAGGTTTTCGGTGGAAATATCACACACGCAGCTCTCTGGGATAGAAAGTGATATTTATCACATTGACGGCAATATAATAACACTTATATCACCTGATGATAACATTTTTGGTGTTATCGGCTGATCATTCCGTGAAGGCCGATGGCGAGATAACGTCCGGAGGGCCTGTGATGCGCCAGGATTTCACAATCGGGATCGACTGTGGTTCCACCACGACGAAGGCCGTTGTCTTTTCGAGAACGGGTGAGATCGTAGGATTGGGCCGTCGGAGGGTTCCTCAACATATGAACGAGCCGCGCCACGTCGAACGCGATATGCATGAAGCATGGCGCGCAGTTATTGAGGCTGTCAGAGAGGCGCTTGAGAGCTCGGACGTTGATCCCCGAGCCATTGCCGGCGTGGGCGTGACGGCACACGGTGATGGACTTTTTGTTCTTGACCGCTCAAGTGAGCCGCTAGGGCGTGGGATCATGTCGCTCGACAGTCGCGCAGCGGAATTGCACGAGGAATGGAAGCAGGAGGGGCGTCTTGAGAAGATTGTTCCGATTGCGGGGCAGCGGCCTTATCCCTATTCGGCCAACACGCTTCTTGCGTGGATGAAGCGTCACCAGCCTGAACGGTATGGCGCGATTGGGACGGTTTTTTTCGCCAAGGACTGGATCCGGCTGTGTTTGACTGGCGAAATTGCTACGGATCTGACGGAAGCCAGTACGTCGTTCACGGACCTGTACACGCAGGACTATAGCGACAGCATCCTTGATGTTCTTGATATCAGAGAGATCAGGAATGCGCTGCCACAGATGCGCCTTTCCTGTGATCGGGGCGGCGCGATTACGCGTGATGCTGCGGTTGCGACCGGACTTCTTGAAGGCACGCCAGTTTCGGTGGGCCTGCATGATGTGACGGCTGCGGCGGTGGGGCTCGGTTATACGCAACCGGGCGATCTCTCCATTACCGCGGGCACTTTTTCCATCAACGAGATTTTCCGGAGCCGTCCGGTCATTGGAGACGGATGGGCCTGCCGTGCCGGATATCGTCGTGGGTTGTGGAATTGCATGGCTATTTCGCCTGCGTCCTCCAGCAATCTCGAATGGCTGGCGCGCCTGCTGCTTCCAGAAGAAAAGGAAGCGGCTCAAATTCTGGCGGGAGAAGTTGACGCCAGGTTGGGTCGGTCCCGTGCGGAGCGTGCGGTTCCACTCTATCACCCCTTCCTGTTCGGGTCCCCTTACGAGGCTCCGGCCAGTGCGTCCCTTTTCGGGGTACAGTCATGGCATGACCGGGCCGATCTGTTTCAGGCCATGATCGAAGGCACGATCTTCAATCATCGGGAGCATGTCGAGACCCTTCGTCTGACGGGTGCTGTTCGTCGCCTTGGCGTGTCGGGGGGAGGGAGCGGTCAACCGTCCATTGCCCAGATGTTCGCGGACATTCTTAATATGCCGGTGGAAATTTCCACCGTTCGGGAAGCCGGTGCGCTGGGAGCGGCACTGACAGCCAGTGTGGCCGTTGGTCTCCATGACAGTCTCGAAGACGGTGTTGCGGCACAGGATATTCCCATGACTGTCTATCAGCCCGAGCCAGCCCGGACCCGGGTCTATGAGGGCATTTACCAGCGTTACGTTGCGCTCACGCAGGCCATGCAGCCGTTCTGGTCAGGCCTGTATGAAGGGGCGGCGGAAGGGCGGGCGATCGAGGCGAGTAATCAGGCGCCGGTCCCAAATTTTATTGTCGCGGCTGAAATGACGCAGGAGATCAGGCCATGAAATCCATTTCCGTTGTTTCGGACAACACTGAATTTGATGTCGTCATCATTGGCGCGGGCATTAATGGCGCAGGGTTGTTCCGCGAACTGGCGCTACAAGGCGTCAGGACGCTCATTCTGGATCGGAACGACATCTGCACGGGTGCGTCCTGTGCGCCTTCCCGTCTGATCCATGGTGGCATTAAATATCTGGAGACAGGCGAGTTCAAACTTGTGGCGCAATCCACGCTTGAGCGTAACCTGCTTCTCAGGAATGCACCGCATGTGGTGCGTCCACTGCCGACGGTCCTGCCGATCCGCACATGGTTTGGAGGCATTGTTCCGTCTTTCCGCCGCTTCCTAAATTTGGGAGGCAAGATGACGGATCGGGGCGCGCTTGTTCTGGAAGCGGGGCTACAGATCTATGATTTTCTGGGACGTCGTGCCCGGGTCATGCCACGGCATTCTCTGTTCCTGAACCGTCGTACGCGCCGCGAATGGCCGCATATGGCGAAAGATGTTGTGGCGACGGCTCAGTACTATGATGCTGCCATCACGCAGCCTGAGCGGCTTGGCTATGAGTGTGTGCAGGACGGGCTTGAAACGGCTCCGAATTGTGAAGCCCTGACCTACACTGCGCCCGTTTCGCTGCAGAATGGTCATTTTGTACTGCGTGATGTGCTGACGGGTGAAACGCGTACCGTGAAGGCCCGTGTCATCGTCAATGCCGGCGGCGCATGGATTGATCAGATCAATGCAGTTCTTGGTCTCCCAACGAAGTATATTGGAGGCACCAAAGGCTCCCATCTGCTTCTGAAGCACGATGACTTGATTCGGGAACTGAAGGGGCGGATGGTCTATTTCGGCACGCCGGACGGGCGTATCTGCCTGGCTTATCCGTTCTTCGGTAATGTACTTGTGGGGTCTACGGACCTACGGATTGAAGACCCGGACAAAGCCGTCTGCACGGATGAAGAGCAGGACTACATGCTCCGTATGCTGGCGGATCTGTTCCCCGGTTTTCATATTGCCAAGGAACAGGTCGTCTACCGATACAGCGGTGTGCGACCTTTGCCGGCCACGAATGCGGCAGATCCGGGGGCTATCAGCCGAGATCACATCACCCACGAAGACAACCTTGCAGGAACGCCTCTGCTCTCTCTCGTCGGAGGGAAGTGGACGACATTCCGAGGGCTGGGTGAAGAAGTAGCAGATCGTATTCTGACGTTGCTAGATTATCCCAGAAGTACGTCCACGAAAGAACTGGCCATTGGCGGAGGGCGTAGTTTTCCATCTGTGGAGCAGCACACGGCCTATCTGGACAGGCTGGCCATCTCCTGCGGAATACCGCGCCCCCGGGCTGCTGATCTACTGGATCGATATGGAACGCTTGCGCGGAAAATTGCCGCGTTCTGTCAGGAAGAGGCGGACGCGCCGCTGCGCACGCTGCCTTCATACACGCGTCGTGAGTTGGCGTTTATTGCCAGAAATGAGCTGGTGCGCCGACTGTCGGATGTTCTGTACCGGCGCACATCTATTGCATTGAGCGGACGTATGACACCGGACGTGGTGCAGGACGTCGCTCGTGTCGTTGGGGAAGAGCTGGGCTGGAGCGAGCAGGATATTGCTCGTGAAGCTCAGGCTGCCTGGAAGGAAGGGCGTGAACGCCACAACCTTCGGGGTGAATTCCCTCTCTCGTCTGAATCCCATGAAATTCTGAAGGCTTGAGCCATGAACCGTTACGAAGAAAAAATTGCACGCATGGTGGCCGGCAAGGACACGCGCTACGACTTTATCCTGGCGGACGCCAAGGACTCAGATATGGCGGCTGGTATCAGTGCCATGGGGCGCCGTCGCAATCCACGGCCGGGCCAGTCTGCTTTTCGGACCAGACCGGAATATCTGTCTGAAATCCAGTCCATTATCCGTCAGGATATTGTGGACATCATGCTGACGTCTGCTTCCATTCTGGAAGACCTGCTGGAGCGGGACGCATTTGATGGAACGAAGGTGCAGACGGCTATTCGTGCAAACGATACGACCGATCTCTGGCGCGGGCGGGGCAGCGATTATCGGTCCCAGAAGTCAGTCCCATTTCGCTCAGCCTCCCTTGAACGTGCCCAGACGGGTCTTGGTCTGTATTCCATGACGTTCAATGGGGATGTCGAGCAGGATACGTTGGCTCTGGAAGAATTCGCCCGCTTCCGTGAAGAAGCCCAGATCCATCGGTTTTCGTATTTTCTGGAAGTTTTCAATCCTAATGAAAGTCGGATCGCTTCCAAGGATTATGGACTGTTCCTCAATGATATGATCACCCGTTGTCTTGCCGGACTACGAAAAGAGGAAAAGCCTGTTTTCCTGAAGGTTCCGTTCAATGGAGGGGAGGCGCTCAGTGAGCTCTGCCATTATGATCCCGCTGTTATTGTGGGGATCATGGGGGGCGGCAGTGGAACAACGCGCGATTGTCTTGAACTGGTGCATCAGGCTCAGGGCAGCGGCGCGCGTGCTGCGCTGTTCGGTCGTAAGATCGTGGATGCTGATGATCCGCTGCTTCTGATTGAAGCCATGCGCCGTGTGACGGATGGTGATCTGTCACCGAATGAGGCAACGCATTTCTATCATGACGGGCTGAGCCGGAAAGGCATTACGATGCTGCGTCCGGCCGAATCTGATAGTCTGGTGACGGAAAGCGTGCTGCTGGAACAGGCCGCCTGATCTTATAAAGATCCTTACATTCCAAGCTCTTCGCGTCTGTATGAGCATTCTCCGCGTTGATCAGGCGCGGAGAGTTGACTGGAAAATATCATTCATTTCGGAACTTCCTGTGTTTGGGATGTTAGGATTTAGCGTTAAAGCTGTCCTATATTGAGCGATAAAGAATCGGCAATCGCTCTCTTTTGTGTGGAGATGAATGGTGACTCGCAAGACAGTCTGGATCGGCACGAACTGGAAAATGAACAAAGGGCCGGCTGAGGCTCTTGCGGCAGCCGAGGCCCTGAAGGGTTATCAACCGCCAGAGGGCGTGAAGCCGTTCATCATCGTGCCTTTTACGTCTCTTCAGGCTGTCGCGGATGTTCTGAAAGTTTCAGACGTTCGGGTGGGTGCGCAGAACATGCACTGGGAAGAGAGCGGCTCCTGGACCGGGGAAATTTCACCAGCAATGGTCAAGGAATGTGGAGCCGACATCGTGCTGATTGGTCATTCCGAACGCCGCCAGCATTTCGCTGAGACGGACTGGACTGTGAGTCGCAAGATGGCGGCGGCATTGCGGCATGGTCTGCGACCGCTCCTTTGTATCGGGGAAAGCCTTGATGAGTATGATTATGGCGTAACGGCGGAAACGCTGGCGCGACAGCTCAAGATCGCTTTGCATGATGTGGCAGTGAAAGATCTGCCCAATATTCTTGTTGCCTATGAACCCGTCTGGGCTATTGGGGCAGGGGGGCGTGCTGCCGATACGGACTGTGTGGCACGTGTTCATACCGGTCTGCGGCAGGTTTTGAATGAAATCGCCGGTCCGGAGATCGGGGCGCGCGTGCCGTTGCTCTACGGCGGCAGCGTCAGCCAGGACAATGCGCGCGGCTATGTCGAGCAGCCAAATGTGGACGGCGTGTTCGTGGGGCGTGCTGGCTGGAATGTTCCTGATTTCGAAAAGCTGATTGATCGCGTCATCGAAGAAAGGGCGCCAGCATGATCCCTGACCTTCTTCCTGGCAGTCGCGGTCTTTCAACGCGCCGACAGGCCGTTCTGGATTACGTGACGGAGCAGGGCTGCGTGCTGATTCAGGACCTGCTTTCGCACTTTGTCATGACGCGGGCGGCCATGAACCGCGACCTGCATGCACTTGCCACGCAAGGGCTTATTCGCAAGGTTGGCGAAAGTGTTACGACACTCTCCAATGCCGTTGCCGCCAGCAGTATTACGCACAGGGCGCGTCAGGCCGTTCAGGAAAAGCTTGGAATTACCGCGATTGCTGCGGGCTTGATCGAAGAGGGCGATACCATCGCGCTCGATGATTCCACGACGTCCCGGTTTTTGTCTGAGCGCCTGAGTTCGATCGGGCACCTTACAGTCGTGACTAATAGTCTCGGTATCAGCACCAAGGTGGGGCGCTCACGGGATATCAGCTTGATTGCGCTGGGTGGACATTATAATCCGACCTTCGATGCATTTCTGGGCGTCCTGTGTGAGCGAAGTGTTACATCTTTGCGGATCAACACGCTTTTTATGTCAACATCCGCAATTTACGGGCTGTCGGCCTACCATCAGGACGAAGATCTGATAAAGGCTAAGAGCGCACTGATGAATATGGCTGATCGGCGAGTTCTGATGGTCGATAGCCGTAAATTTGGCGTTAGTGCACTCAATCATCTCGCCAATCTATCAGATTTCGATACCGTAATAACAGATTCCGGGCTGGCGGAGGACGTTGCTAATCGTCTGGTAAAGGCTGGCATTAATCTCCGTATTGCAGAAATGCAGCCTCCGGAAATTTCTGTTGCAGCTATAGCCTGACATTTTTTCAGCCGAGCAGTAAGGTTGCGGGAAATTGAGGGTTACGAAACTATCGACCAAGCTGGCTTTTTCGTGATTTTCAACGGGGGAAAAGTACAAAACTGAACGTCCGGAGGCTCGTTTTTATTCAGAGAATACGTCTGGAAAGACAAGCCAAAGGATAGCCTTCATGATCAATCCGCGCGGCAACGGGCTTATTGCAGTCGACAAAAAAGCCGCTCAGGTTCTTTTTCTCGATCCTGATACACTGGAGACGCTAGATCACATTGGGGGAATGCCGGTTTTGCCTCATGAACTAGCGATCGATCATGAACGTGGGCTGGCATTCATACCTGCCTTCGGAGATGGGGCCCATGGAGACAACCCCAATCCAAACCATTTCGTTTCGGTAATTGACCTTAATGCCAGAACGCGCGTTGCAGATATTGATCTGACACCACTGGAAGCTCCGCACACTTTGCGCTTTGGTCCGGACGGACTTTTGTATGTCTGCTGTGAAAATAGTTCCGCGCTTGCGGTGATCGATCCGGAAACCAAACGTGTGACGGCAGTTCTGCCGACGCATTCCAGCAACTCCCACAGACTGACTATTCTTCCCCAGCGCAAGCTGATCGTCACGGAGAATGAGGAAGATGCAACGCTGTCTGTCATTCGGATTGGCGACGATACCGTCAGGCGCACGATTATTCTTCCCGCACCTGTCGCGGGGATAGAGCACTTACCGGACGAAAAATTCGTCGTGGTGACAAATGCTTTCAAGCCATCCCTTTTTCTGATGGATGTGGATGCTGGGGAGTTGCGGCAGGAAATCGCACTCAAACACCACCGGAAAGCCGCGCAGATTGTTCGACTTAGTCCAGACGAGCAGTGGCTTCTCGTTATTGGCGATTTCGAGCCTGTTGTGACCCTGATTAGCCTGCCACAGTGGGACCAGTATCCTGTTGCAGTCGGGAACAAGCCGATGGATGCAACCTTCAGGCCGGATGGAACGACTGTGATCGTTGCGAATGAAGATGATGGGACAGTGACAGAGATCGATCTTGCGACCCGAAAATCTATCAGAACGGTTAATGTCGGATCAGGGTGTGAGACGCTGGGTTTTTTCTGAATGGCCCACAAGTTATACGGGCCATTCAGAAAAGAATAGGTCGTTTAGAAATTGATAAGCGTCGTGACTTTGAAGCTCCGACCTGGTTGTGAGTAGTAGGATTTTGGAACGCTGATGCTGTCTGGAATATCCAGTGCGTTATAATAACGCTTATTGAACATATTATACATTCCGGCCTGAACGCGCAGGTTCGGGAAGAATTTGGGCGAGTACCAACCTGTCAGGTCGAAGATCGCGTAACCTGGTGTCTTGTTGGCATTGGACGCCATATTTTCGACCTTGTTTCGCGCAGCGGCAAACGTCGTCGAGAAGTTCGCACCCCAATGTTCCCGGTTATAGGCAACACCCACAATCCCGCGGAAGGGCGCTACGGAATTCAGGTGAACGTGTTCATCTGTGTCATGCCCGTCGGAATAGGCGAGGGAGGTCCAGACCTGCCAGTAATTGGCGAATGTCCAGTTTGCTCTGGCCTCCACACCATAGATACGGACGTGCTGACGATTAACATATTCAAAGACACCAAATGGATAATAGCCGCCAATTCCTGCTGCCGCGGCCGTCGTGGTGATGGTGTCGATAAAATTGTGATAGTAATTGTCGAAGAATGAAATCGTGGCACCGCGCTTGGTATCTCCGTATCGGGCGCCGACTTCCCAGCCTCGACTGGTTTCAGGTTTGAGGTTCTGATTTCCAATCGAGACATAACTTCCTGTGCCACCATATGTCAGGTACATTTCGGTAGCAGAAGGTGCGCGGAAAGCCTCGGAGTACTGACCATAGAGTGTAAGGTTTTTCAGAACGCGGGCTTCGACCAGGACCTTTGGTGAATAATGGGAGCCACTGGCACCGTTGGGTGTGCCGCTGTAAGCCGCGTTGTTGACATAGGTCGGTGTGTATTGCGGGCTGCGCTTGTAGTAATCGAAGCGAAAGCCTGGAGTGATATGGAGCCACTCCATTTTCCCCACTCCAATCCGATCCTGCACGATCGCGCCCAAGTCTGTACCATGAACATCTGGCATATCTGATTGGTTAACGTGGAGGAAGCTGCAGGCATAAACGGTCGCTGTACAGTTATCTATGCCACCAGCGTACTGGCTCGTATCGGTAATATAAGCTTCTCCCCCCAGGGTGATGACGTGATGAAGTGGACCGGTAAATACATTGGAGGTGATTGAACCTGTTGTGCCATACGACTGGACGGCAAGATTGCTGTTACGGTCATATTCGCCGATTGGAGCTGTAAGACGATTGGCAGCGGTATCGGTAATCATGTTGACCTTCTGCCAGTAGGCAATGAGATGGGCCTCACTGATGAATGCAGAAGGGCGCTCCGCCTTGTAGTCGTAGCTGCCGGAAACGCGGGACCGCTTGCTTTCTTCCAACGTGTGATAACGACTGTAGGTGGAACTGATGCTGCTCAATGTATTTTCGTTGTAATTGCGATCAAAGACTTCCCCTGTCAGCCCAAAGCGATGGCCGCCTTCGACATACTGGTGAATTTTTCCAAGAAAATTGCCCTGTGTGTAAGAGGCAGGATCCTTGTCAGAACGCGTTGTGCCTACACCGCCGGTACCTCCCATGTTTCCAGTCTGGCTTCCTGTTTGATAGCCGCCCTGAACAAGGATCATTGTGTTATGGTAACGTCCTGCGAGAGCCTGATTGAGATATCCACTTTCGCTGGACCCATCGTAGGTCAGCTTTGTCAGGCCGCCGAAAACCTTATTTCCCGTCAGGATATCTTCCGGATCCAGGGTTTTGAGGGAGACGACACCGCCGAGAGCGCCTGTTCCGAAAAATCCGGAATTTGCGTTTTTGACAATGTCGATCGAACCAAGCGAATTAAAATCGTAGGATGATACACCGCCATCTACACCCCGGGCACCGTCATTAGCCCAGATCGTCCGGATACCGTCGATCGTGGTCAGAATACGGTTCTGATCCAATCCACGCATGTTAATGCTGAGATTGTTGTTGTTGTAATTTATCCCGGCATCTACGCGCCGTGCATAGTCTGAAATGCTGTCGATCATGCGCGACTGAAGTGTTTTCAATGTCACCGTTGTCGTCATGACACGAGGCTTTCCGACAGCGCTATAGTCGGCGTCGGGATCAACTTTCATGGAATTGATAACATCTGCCGAAGCCTGTCCGTGCACATGGAGCGGACGGAGCTTTACTGTAGGGGTAGGGCTTGCTGCTGCTGGCGTTTCGTTAGGCGCTGCTGTTGTCTGCGCCTGTGCGGAAGGGAAGCCTAAAAGCCCCCAGGCCAAGGCAGATGTAGCCAGCATTGCCTGACGTCGGTGACGTGTCAGAGCCGATATATGTCGAATCATTTTCAGCCTCTAGATGAGAATTGTTCGCATTCAATCCTCCAGAGTTTTTGGCGCGTCAATCTAATTGATACTGATTCTTATTTTCATTGAGATAAAAAAGCAAATCTGCCACATAGGAAGTGAACCCTCTCTTCAAATCTGAAGAGAGGGTCTTGGTTTTTGAAAAATTCTGTCTGTGGGAAACGAAAGGAAAACGCCAGTAATGTGCGCTTTTTTTGCTGAAAACACGCTGTCATTCGCATTGCGCGAAAAGACAAAATCCATTCATGACCGGACTGATCATCGGATCATGTCCATGGGGCTTTTCTCAAGTCTGAACGGTTACAGAATGTTCTTGCTGTCACAATATATTTTTCACCGTGACATAGTGAAAATTTACGAAGGCGAAACATTAATTCGACTTCTCCCTGATTTAAAATCGCGCAACCGGTTCGCATGCATAGAAGCCGATATGCATGATCTTGATCTGCCTCAGCCGCCTGCCAGTAGCGGGGATGTGATTCCATTTAATCCCTCGGTTGCTGTTGGTTGGCTGTATGTTGCTGAAGGATCAAAGCTCGGCGCCAATATCCTGTCTCGCATGTCCTTGGCGCTGGGTTTGACAGAGAGTTTTGGTGCCCGGCATCTCGCGCCAGCTCCAGAGGGGCGGGGGCAGTCCTGGAAAGTGTTCAAGGCTGCGATTGATGGAGCGGAGTTGGACCGGACCATGTGCGTAAGCGCTGCGGAAGAGGCTTTTGCCCGTTTCTCCATATGTCTGGACCTTGCCCAGAATCTGCTTGGAGAAGATGGAGCAGAAGAGGCAGCGAGAAGTCGGGTTGCGTTATAAATGAGAATGAATATCATTTTCATGGATTGCGTATGAAACAGTGTTCGTTTTTGAAAAAGGAAAGAGCAGGCGTGATGAGTAATCGTGGCCTTGATCGTCGTGGTTTTGTCACTCTGCTCTTTGTCGGGACACTCGTGCCGATCGCGGGGCATGCAGAAGGTCGCCTGATAACGGACTGTCGTGGACGTTCCGTTTCAGTAGGAAGTGCTTCCCGTATTGCCTGCATCGGCGGCACCATTACGGAAACACTTTACCAACTTGGAGTATCGGAACGAATTGTCGCGGTTGATACAACATCGACCTGGCCGAAAGAGGCACTCAAAGAGAGGAAATCTCTGGGGTATATGCGAGCCATTTCCTCCGAAGGTGTCCTGTCCGTTCGGCCGGATCTTATTCTGGCCATGAATGCGTCGGGCCCGGCTGATGCGATGGATCAACTTGTTGCTTCCGGTATCCCGGTTGTGTTCGTAGATTCTACTTCGTCGCCGGACGCTATTCTGAAGCGCACAAGATTTCTGGCCAAAGCGGTAGGGCGTGAGCAGGCCGGAGAAGAGATGTGCCGGGATATCCAGGCACATTTCGACGCGCTGGAACAGTGGCGAGCAACCCATTCTGGTACTCCCAGAGTTCTGTTCGTCATGCGGATGACCAATAACCGACCGCTTGTTGCGGGGCAGGGAACGGCGGCTGACGCTGTGATCCGTCTCGCGGGTGGCATTAACGTCGGAGCCAATCTGCAAGGCTACAAGCTGCTCAACACTGAATCTCTCGTAACGCTTCGGCCGGATATCATTCTGACCATGAGCCAGGGCGGAGCAGAAATCCGTCAGGCTTTGCTAAGTGATCCCGGCTTCAGCATGACGCCCGCAGGTCAGAAGAAAGCGATCGTGGAAATGGAAGGCGAGCGACTTCTGGGGTTTGGGCCACGCACGCCTGAAGCTGCACTCGATCTGGCGCATATGATGGTTAATGCAGGAAAGCCGGTATGATTGACGTGCGGAGGCACGTGAATCTGTGGCTTCTGGCTCTTGTTCCGGTTCTAGCGCTCGTGATGCTAGGTGCTCTGGAGGTCGGGGCGAGCGGTATCGGGATTGGTTCGTTGCTGCATGGTTCCGAGGATGCGGGCAGATCCTTATCCTGGATGGTAATGACCCATATCCGCGCACCGCGGGTTGTTCTCTCTGCAATGGCGGGCGCAGCTCTCGGGACAGCGGGAGCAATCATGCAGGGTCTGTTCCGCAACCCATTGGCTGACCCCGGTCTGATTGGTGTGTCTTCAGGCGCTGCACTCGCTGCCGCCTGTGTGATCGTTCTGGGCGTCGATATGGCGCAGCCAGGCCTGCTTAATAGCTGGGCGGTTCCCATCGCCGGAATGGCGGGAAGCTTTCTGGTCACGATCCTGCTGTATGTGTTTGCAACCCGGGCAGGTATTACCTCCGTCACGACAGTTCTGCTGGCTGGCGTTGCTTTCGGGGCTTTTTCGGGGGCCCTGACGGGAATTCTTATTTTTCGCGCGAATGATACGGCGTTGCGGGACCTGACATTCTGGACGCTCGGGAGTTTTTCTGGTGCGAACTGGGAGCGTATCGGGCTTCTCACACCTTTCCTGCTCGTCTCAGGGATTATCGCCACCCGCATTGCCGCACCTTTGAATGCGATGCTGTTGGGGGAGGCTGATGCTGCCCTGATGGGTTATCCCGTTGAACGTACGAAGCGGCTTGCCATGCTGGCTGTTGCCGCGTCCGTTGGACCGGTGGTCGCGTTTGTCGGAGCCATCGGTTTTATCGGCGTTGTCGTGCCCCATCTGGTGCGCCTGGTGACGGGGCCGGATCATCGCTTTGTTCTTCCGGGAAGCGCTTTGCTGGGAGCGATCCTTCTGACTGCAGCGGATACAGTGTCCCGCGTTATCGCGGCGCCTGCGGAACTGCCGGTTGGCATTGTAACGGCAGCTCTGGGAACGCCGGTTTTTGTCTGGCTTCTTAGCCGTATTCATGGAGCGGATATTCCGTCATGACGCTTGAAATCCAGAATGTTTCCACGTCCGTAAATGGACGAAGTCTTGTCCGGAACCTCGATCTGTCACTGGCTGCTGGAGAGACTGTTGCCGTCATTGGGCCGAATGGAGCGGGCAAAAGCACCTTACTGAAACTGGCCTGCGGGTTAATGCCTCTGCAGCAGGGTTCTGTCAGTTTCGAAGGAAAGAGCATCAGCCACCTCTCAAACAGCGAACTAGCAAAGCGTCGGGCATTGTTGCCGCAGGAATGTCCAATGCGGGCAAGGTTTACGGCTCTGGAGCTTGTTCTGATGGGAACGGCCATTTCAGGCCAGTCCCGACCGGCTTCGGAGAGGGCTGCCGCCGCGCAGACTACGCTGGAGCATGTGGGGCTTTCTGCATTCGCTGCCCGTGATGTCATGACCTTGTCAGGAGGGGAGCGGCAGCGTGTTCATCTGGCTCGCGTACTGGCCCAGCTTGAGATTGCGGCGCAGGATAACGCACCCGGATTTCTGCTGCTGGATGAACCGCTGTCAGCGCAGGATATGGCGCGGCAGAGGCTGGTTCTTCAGATTGCTGGAACGCATGCGCGGCGAGGAGGTGGTGTTCTTCTTGTCCTGCACGATCTGAACTGGGCTGCGGCCTGTGCTGATCGGGTTGTGGTCATGCACAACGGTGAAATACAGGCGCAGGGTACGCCTCAGGAGGTCCTGACCTCTCAGTTGCTGAATGACGTTTTTGGAATTCCGGACGGCTGTATACATCATCATGACAGTTCCGGCCGGCCCTATGTTGTCCCTCATGATCTCGTCATGTCGGGCAGAACATCAAACAAGGATACACCATGTATATTGCAATGAACCGCTTCAAGGTACGCCCGGACAGCGAAGAGGCTTTCCGCCAGCGCTGGCTGGAACGCGAAGTTCTGCTCAAGACGGTACCGGGTTTTGTCAGCTTTCAGTTCCTGCAGGGGCCAAACCGGGAGGATCATATTCTCTATGCCTCTCACACCGTTTGGGAGTCCTATGACGCCTTTGTCGGATGGACACAGTCGGAGCAGTTCCGCGCCGCTCATGCTGGTGCGGGGCAAGGCAAGGTTCTGACAGTAGGGCCGCCAGTGTTCGAGGGGTTTCAGGTTCTGCAGAATATTGAAATCTGACATGCGATCGCCGAACAGAAACGAAAGTTCGTGATTGCGCGTTTTTGTTCGGGTTGTCACACTGACCTGAAAATCATGTCAGGTCAGTCCCTATGAGCAATCTTTACGTCCGGATCAATCCTCGCCAGGAACAGATCATTCGCCTGGTTCGGAGCCAGGGATATGTCTCCAATGAGGACTTGGCCCAACAGTTTGATGTGGCAGTCCAGACGATCCGGAGAGATATCGGCTTCCTGGCGGAGCAGGGGCTTCTGACCCGGCACCATGGGGGCGCTACACCGAACTCCACGATTGAAAACATCGCCTATAACGAGCGGCAGATCCTGAACCTCAAGGCCAAGGATGCGATCGGACGATGGGCGGCAGCTCTCATTCCGGATCGCTCGTCTCTTTTTATCAATATTGGCACCACAACCGAGGCTTTTGCTCGTTCGCTTGGTGGCCATCGTGATTTGCGGGTGGTGACCAATAACCTGCATGTGGCTTCCCTGATTTCTGGGCGGCCTGATTTTCGAACGGTGATCTGTGGGGGGGAGCTACGCCCGAAGGATGGCGCAATCCTAGGCGCTGCGGCAATCGAGACGCTGGATTCCTTTCGAACCGAATATGGTGTGATCGGGATCAGCGGAATTGCGGAAGACGGAACGCTGCTGGATTTCGACCTATCTGAAATTCAGTGCGCGCGGACAATTCTCCGTAATTCCCAGCGGGTTCTATTACTTGCCGATCATACGAAATTCAGCCGCTTGCCTATGGGACGTGTGGGTGGCCTTGCGGATATTGATGATCTGATTACTGACCGCCCTGTTTCAGAAGAGTTCAAAGTCCTCCTGGACGCCGCGAACGTCACACTTCATATCGCCCGAACATCACAGTAGAGCGCGAAAAAATAACACTAATCTGTTATAAAACGAATAAGGCTCTTTACTTTATCGTTCAATATGCGCGAAAACGAACATCAGATGCTCGTTTTGGAGCGTGGTGACAGGAGAGTGTTATGTCATCGATTCGTGAAGTTTCACCCTTGAACCGGGAAAGCGCGCCTTATGACGTGCTTGTCGTCGGTGGGGGCATTAACGGCTGTGGTATCGCGCGTGACGCTGCAGGCCGTGGCGCTAGCGTTCTGCTTGTCGAGCAGGACGATCTGGCAAGCCATACCTCTTCTGCGAGCACAAAGCTGATCCATGGCGGGCTTCGGTATCTTGAATACTACGAGTTCCGGCTGGTTCGTGAGGCCCTGATCGAGCGTGAGCGACTGTTGAAGATCGCACCGCATATTATCTGGCCCATGCGCTTTGTTCTGCCGCATTCCAAGATGCTTCGCCCCGCCTGGCTGCTTCGGACCGGGCTATTCCTGTATGATCACCTGTGTACGACCATGACGCTGCCGAAGACTCGCGCCGTCAATCTGCGTACCGATGTGACGGGTCGTCCGCTCAAGAGCGAATATGTGCGTGGCTTCGAATATTCTGATGGCTGGGTGCAGGATAGTCGGCTTGTCGTACTGAATGCCATGGATGCTGAGCGTCTGGGGGCTTCGATCAACACACGCACACAGCTGATTCATGCGGAGCGTGGCTCACAGCTTTGGACGGCTACTCTTCTTGACCGTGCAAGTGGCGAGACACGGACTGTCCAGGCGAAGACGATCATCAACGCTGCTGGCCCATGGGTCGCAGAACTGCTTCAGGATCGTGTTGGCGTTGCCAGCAAGAACAAGGTGCGGCTGGTCAAGGGCAGTCACATCGTTGTGCCGCGATTGTTCGAGAGCAAGCAGGCTTACATCCTTCAGAATCCCGACAAGCGGATCGTGTTTGCCATCCCGTATGAGCAGGACTTCACGCTGATCGGCACGACGGACGTTCCCTGGGAGCAGGATCCGGGCAAGGTCGAGATTTCGAAGGACGAGATCCAGTATCTCTGCGAGAGCGTGAACCGCTATTTCCAGAAATCCGTCAGCCCGGATGATGTGGTCTGGACGTATGCTGGCGTTCGTCCTCTGTATGATGACAATTCGGGCAATGCGTCCGCTGTCACCCGTGACTATGTGCTGGATGTTGACGCCTCTGGCGCGCCGATCCTCTCTGTTTTCGGCGGCAAGATCACGACGTTCCGGAAGTTGGCAGAGCATGCGCTTGAAAAGCTTGTGACGTATCTTCCTGCATTGGGAGGCCCATCCTGGACGGCGGACACACCGCTGCCAGGTGGTGATTTCGCGCCAGCCGATTTCGATCGTCAGGTTGCGAAGCTTCAGGCTTATGCTCCTCATCTGACGCCGAAAACAGCATGGCGTCTGGTCCGGAATTACGGCTTGCGGGCGTTCGATATCGCAACGGCTGCTGAAACCGAAATGGGCCAATGGTTCGGAACGACGCTGAGTGCCCGTGAAGTTGATTATCTGATCGACAACGAATGGGCGCGCTCGGCTGAGGATATTCTGTGGCGCCGGTCCAAGCTTGGTCTGTTCATGACGGATGCGGAGAAGGCGTCCCTCCAGACCTATATCGAGGAACGCGTCGGGACGGGTCGTCCGGCGGGTTCCGAAACAACACAGACATGGCGGCAGGACGTCGCCTGATCTTCTTCTCTTCAATTCTCATGTCGGATATCCGGTCATGTCAGAGAATAAACGCTACCTTGGTGAACTCCTTGCTGAGTTCTTTGCTGTCGCCATCATCATCCTCTTCGGAGATGGCGTGGCGGCTATGTATTCGCTTTACGATCCCAGCCCGTACAAGACGGCGTATTGGGGCGTTTGTATCGTCTGGGGACTGGCCGTCACGGTTGCGATTTACGCGACCGGTGCAGTCAGTGGGACGCACGCCAACCCAGCCGTGACGCTTTCACTCGCACTCTTCCGTGGGTTTTCATGGAAGAAGGTCGTGCCCTATATGGGAGCTCAGGTACTGGGTGGCCTGGCGGGTGCGGCACTGGTGTATTCGCTCTATGTGCCGGTCATTGACCACTACAATGCGGCTCATGGTCTGACGCGTGCGCTCGATGGCGGCTCTGCTGGTGTGTTCTTCACGCATCCAGGTGATTTCATCAGCGTCGCTCATGCGTTCTGGGATGAAGCTGTTCTGACCGGTATTCTGGTGTTCGGTATTTTCGCCGTAACCTGCCAGTACAACACGCAGGCACCGCAGGCGAATTCCGGCGCGCTGATTATTGGTCTTCTGGTAGCCATCATCGGTGCATCTGCCGGTTATCTTGAGGCCTGGGCCATTAACCCGGCTCGTGACTTCGGCCCACGTCTGTTCTGCTTCTTTGCAGGATGGGGACAGGCTGCCATTCCGGCACCGTCAAACTACTGGTGGGTTCCGATTGCAGCACCCATGGTTGGTGGCCCAATCGGCGCCGCTATCTATCAGTACGGTCTGCGTCCCTTCATGCCGCGGGTGTCTGTCGTGACGACGTCGTCCGTATCTGAAGCGCTAAACACGTCTGAACCCGTTCTTGTTGTCTCGAACCCTTCCGTGCCTGCTTCAACAGGCCCCGTCATCGACAAGGTCTCTTGATCTGTCCGTTTCCGGAGTAAGTACCATGACACAGAAAGACTGCATCCTGGCGATCGATCAGGGCACCACGTCAACCCGCAGCATTGTTTTTGATCGCAATGCAAAGGCTCTGTCGATTTCTCGTAGCGAATTCCCCCAGCATTACCCTGAACTGGGCTGGGTGGAGCACGACGTCGAAGATATCTGGGAAGATGTTCTTGAAACGGCAAAGGAAGCTGTTTCAACGGCGGGTGGTATCGGTCGTATCGCTGCGATCGGGATCACGAACCAGCGCGAGACGGTAGTGATCTGGGATCGCAAGACGGGCAAGCCTATTCATAACGCCCTTGTCTGGCAGGATCGTCGGACGGCCAATGAGTGCAACCGGCTCCGGGATCAGGGGGCAGAAGAGATCATTCGGGACAAGACTGGCCTCCTGCTAGACCCTTATTTTTCAGCCAGCAAGATTGCCTGGACGCTTGATCATGTTCCCGGTGCGCGCCAGCGTGCGGAAGCTGGAGAGCTTGCCGCCGGCACGATTGACAGTTTTCTCCTGTGGCGTCTGACAGGTGGCAAGAAACATGCCACAGACATCACGAATGCCTGCCGCACGTCCCTGTTCAACATTCATACCCTCCAGTGGGACGATGAACTGTTGAGCCTGTTCAACGTGCCTCGTGCGCTTCTTCCAGAAGTGCAGGACAACAGTGGCGAATTTGGTCGGACGGACCCGGAACTGTTCGGTGAGTCTGTTGTCATTGGTGGCATGGCGGGCGACCAGCATGCGGCGTTGATTGGACAGGCCTGTTTTGAAGAGGGAATGGCCAAGGCAACCTACGGAACGGGCTGCTTCATGCTGCTCAATACGGGGGAAAAGCCGATCCAGTCTAACAATCGTCTTCTGACGACGATTGGTTATCGCATTGGCAACAAGACGACCTATGCGCTTGAAGGATCGATCTTCGTTGCTGGCGCCGGCATCAAGTGGCTGCGCGATGGACTGCAACTCATTACCCATGCGTCTCAGACCGACGATATGGCGACGCGTATTCCGGACAGCCATGGCGTGTACATGGTTCCGGCCTTCGTCGGCCTTGGTGCTCCTCACTGGGACCCGGAAGCTCGTGGCATGATCTGCGGCCTGACGCTGGGTTCAACGCAGGCGCATATTGCCCGTGCGATGCTGGAATCCGTCGCTTACCAGACGTATGACTTGGTTCACGCCATGCGTCAGGATGGAGCCATGCGCGCCAAAACCCTGCGTATTGACGGCGGTATGGCTGCGAATGACTGGTTCGCCCAGTTCCTGGCCAGCATGCTGAAGGCTGACGTCGAGCGCCCTGTGAATGTCGAGACCACCGCGATCGGTGCCGCCTTCCTGGCCGGGCTGCACGTGGGGCTGTGGAAAGATCTTGATGAAGTCGCTGCCACCTGGGAGCAGGAACGTCTGTTCTCTCCGAAGATGGACCCTGCACAGCGTCGCATCATGATTGATGGGTGGCAAAATGCTGTTCAGCGCACCCTGACGCCACATGCAGCGAGTGCCGTTTCCGCGCGTTCGCCAGCACCAAAGGTTAGTACAGTTCAGGCAGCCTGATCGCTCTCCAGGTCTGTCTGATATGGCCGGTTAGTTCGTCGGGGGACGATAACCGGCCTTTTTTATTGGGGCTGTCCTTGAGAAATCAGTTTTCGATCTTCAAGGTCTGCGCTGTTTCCCGGCGCACATCACGACAGAGTTCCGGACTGGCTTTCAGATCCACGCCATAAGCCGGGAAGATTTCTTTAAGGCGGGGCAGCCACCCAGCCGGAGTTACGTTTTGCGGGAAGCATTTTTCAACAACCTGCAACGCTACTGATGCAGCAATGGATGCGCCCGGTGACGCACCAAGAACAGCCGCAAGAGACTGGTCTGAACTGCGTACCAACTCTGTTCCAAAGCGCAGGACACCGTGAAGTCCGTTATCGGGCTTGATGATCTGAACGCGTTGACCTGCGACGATTTTCGTCCACTGGTTCTCATTTGCGCGGGGATAGAAGTTGAGCAGGGAACGAAAGCGTTTGTGATCGCTCTGCGTCACTTCCCGAACCAGATAATTCATCAGAGACAGGTTATCTTTGGCGGCCGTGATTGCAGGAATGATGTTTCCACCATTCAGGGATCGGAAATAATCCATCCATGAGCCGCTCTTAAGGAATTTCGTGGAAAATCCGGCATAGGGGCCAAAGAGCAGGCAGGATTTTCCATCAATCACCCTTGTATCCAGGTGAGGAACGGACATGGGCGGCGAGCCGACCGGTGCTTTTCCGTAAACCTTGGCATGGTGGCGTTGGGTGATGGCTGGATCAGTACACTGCAGCCACAGACCACTGACCGGGAAGCCCGCGTATCGGTACGCTTCCGGGATACCGGATTTTTGAAGCAGGGGCAGGGCCGCCCCGCCGGCTCCAACAAAAACAAACCGCGTCAGAACGGAGCGCCTTGCACCCGTCTGCGTGTTGACCCCCGTCACACGCCACCGACCATCCGTTGTTTTGACGAGATCCGTAACACGGTGGCGATAGAAGCTATGGAAACCTGTTTCTTTTTCGAGGCTGGAAAACAGGCTGCGCGTTAGTGAACCGAAATCGACATCCGTTCCACTACGGATCCGCGTGGCTGCGACCGGGACGGACGGATCGCGCCCTTCCATGGCCAATGGAGCCCAGTCGGCAATCACAGCCGGGTCTTCGCTGTATTCCATTCCGTCAAAGCAGTGATGGCTGGCCATAGCGTCATATCTGGCCTTCAGGAACGCAACATCTTTCTTGCCCCAGACCAGACTGACATGTGGGCAGGCATGGATGAAGGAGCCAGCATCTGCGAGACGCCCGCTGCGAACCCAGTGAGACCAGAGCTGCCGGGAAATATCGAATTCTGTATTGACCGCCAGAGCCTTGGAGATGTCCACGCTGCCATCCGGACGCTGTGGCGTATAATTCAGCTCACAGTTGCCCGCATGGCCTGTCCCGGCATTGTTCCAGGCTTTGGAGCTTTCCTGTCCGCAATGCTCCAGTGTTTCGAACATTGTGATGGACAGTTCGGGAGACAGTTCTTTCAGCAGTGCGGCGAACGTCGCACTCATGACACCGCCCCCGATCAGGACGACATCAGGGAACGTGGCGGAAGCTGAAGGCATTGGAGGCAGGGTCCGTAAAAGCAGAACAAAAGGAGGAGGCTCTTATCCTCTATAAACGGGTCCGTTGGGAAGCAATTTGCCCGGATTGAGAATGTGATGGGGGTCCATTGTGTTCTTCAGTGCCCGCATGACGCTAAGTGCGCCTTCTCCATGTTCGGTCGCCAAAAATTCCAGTTTTCCCATGCCGACGCCATGTTCACCGCTACAGGACCCATCAAGGGCAAGGGCGCGTCCGACGATCTTCCGGTCCAGATCGAGCGCACGCTCATATCCTTCTGGCGTGTGTTCCGTGATGATGAGGGTGTGAAAATTGCCGTCTCCGACATGGCCGAGAAGCGGAGCCTTCAGACCGGAGGCCGCAATATCCTTCGAGACACCTTCAATCAATTCGCCAAGGCGGGAGATGGGGACGATGCAGTCCGTTGAAATCACGCGTGCTGTCGGGTCCAGCGCCTTGGCTGCCCAGAAGGCGTCATGCCGGGCTTTCCAGAGGCGTGCACGATCTTCCGCACTTTCGGCCCATGCAAACCCCAGGCCGTTGTTGGCGAGCGCAAGTTCCTCAGTAGCGCTGACCTGTTCCTGCACGGCCGCAGGCGCCCCGGCAAACTCGAAGAACAGCGTGGTGAGGGGAAGGAAGCCTTCGAGCTTCGAAAAGCGAATGGAGGCTTCCATCTGCACGCTGTCCATCAGTTCAACACGATTGATGGGGATGCCGCACTGGATGATTTCCATGGCCGTCTGGATGGCGTCATGCAGGTTTTCAAACTGGCAGACGGCGGCAGAGAGCGTGTCGGGGCGACCGTGCAGGCGAAGCTGGACTTCGGTAATGATACCCAGTGTGCCCTCTGAGCCGATGAAAAGCGATGTCAGGTCATAACCAGTTGAAGATTTGCGGACGCGCCCCCCTGTGCGGATGATTTCGCCCGTTGCCAGTACGACGGTCAGACCGAGTACATTCTCTTTCATCGTTCCATAGCGCACGGCTGCCGTACCGGAGGCTCGGGTTGCACACATGCCACCAAGCGTGGCCTCGCCGCCGGGGTCAACCGGGAAGAACAGACCGGTATCCCGGATCTGGGTATTGAGAGACTGGCGCGTCAGACCGGCCTGAACTCGGCAATCCAGATCCTCGGCATTCAATTCCACGATGGCCGTCATGCGGGACAGGTCGAGGCTGATGGCGTGCTCTGGGGGCGTGACGTGCCCTTCAACGGATGTTCCTGCTCCAAAGGCAACGACAGGAACACGGGCGACGTGACATTCCTTCAAAACGGCCGAAACGTCCTCGGTGTTTTCCGCAAATATGACAGCAGCCGGAAGGCGGGCAGCATCCATGGCCTCACCGTGGCTGTGTTCCTCCAGAACGGAAGACGCTGTGCTGATCTGGTTTTCCAGCCGGGGGTGAAGGCGGGACAGAACAGTCTGAAGGCGTTCTTCGGCAGATGGGGAGAGAACCGTCATGGAATATCCAGAATGAAAAATGCGTAATTTTGTAAAATTATTATAAATTCAATACGTGTAAAGACAATCTCTCTCTACCAGCTCCGCAGTAAAGCAAAAAAGCCGCCCCATGGTGGGGCATTTTGAAGGAGGAGGGAACTAGCCGTTTCTGCGACGGTCCAGAAACAGGAGCAGCAGATAGGGCAGGAAAAAATAAAGCGCCATCACGACCATTAGTGGCTTGAGAAGCCAACCCATATCGGCGTGAAGAACGGACCGGCTGAACATGTTGGCGAGCCCAAGAAGACACGTCACGCAGAAAAGCCCGAAGAAGTTTGCGAAGAAACCACGCTCACCATTGATTTGCCGAAGCTGGGTCAGAAGCCCGTCGATTTGCTGGGATGCCATGAGCGTGAGTCTCCGTTGGATCAGACTGTGAAGTATTTGGCGCGCGGGTTCAGAATGACCAGAGCGGACGTCGACTGCTCCGGGTGAAGCTGGAACCCGTCAGACAGGGAAATACCGATCCGTTCTGCATCCAGAAGGCGCAGGATGGGTTCCTGATCTTCAAGGCGCGGGCAGGCGGGATAACCGAAGGAATATCGTGATCCACGATAGGACTGGGAAAGCATTTTCTCCATGTCGCGGTCGTCTTCTGCAGCAAAGCCGAGTTCGGCACGGATGCGCTTGTGAGTGTACTCGGCCATGGCTTCCGCCATTTCGACCGACAAGCCGTGCAGGTACAGATAGTCCTGATAACGGTTGGCTTCGAACCATTCACGCGCCAGGTCAGACGCTTTCTGCCCAACCGTCACGACCTGAAGGCCGACGACATCGCGCTGTTCGTTGTTGATGTCCCGCACGAAGTCGGCAATGCACTCGCCGTCATCCTTGGGCTGGCGGGGCAAGGTGAAGCGGGCGGCTTCTGTTTTTCCGTCTTCTTCAAACAGGATGAGATCGTTCCCATCGCCAGCGGCTTTCCAGTAGCCGTAGATGGCCTGCGGACGGAGAATGTTCTGTTCCGAATTCAGAGCCAGCATGCGCTTCAGGACGGGACGAAGTTCCGTCTTCGCGTAGTCCATGAATTCTTCAAGGGTACGGCCCTGTTTCCGGAAGCCCCACTGGAACTGATAAAGCGAGCGCTCATTCAGGAATGGCAGAACGGCGTTGGGCGTAGCTTCCACCAGACGCGCGCCCCAGAACGGCGGCTCAAGCGGGGGAAGCTCGCCCGCAACACGGTTACGGCGTTCGCGGGCCGCAGCCGGGTCCACGACGCCGAAACCACGCGTCTCTGCCGTCTCGGGTGCTCGGGCATTCTTGCGGCTGGCCTTGCCGGCACGGCGCGTCTGGATGGCGCTCAGATAGCCGTCAAATTCCTTCTGGGAGATCTTGTCCATGAGGGAGAGGCCATCGAATGCGTCTCTGGCATAAGCCACGCGACCGGGCTCCTCGCCACCATAGGACAGCGCGCATTCTTCCTCGACGTAATTTCGCGTCAGGGCGGCGCCCCCCAAGATGACGGGAACATCAAAGCCCTGACGTCTCATCTCTTCCAGGTTTTCACGCATGATGACCGTGGATTTGACCAGTAGACCGGACATGCCGATGGCATCCGCCTTGTGCTCCTTAACCGCCGTGATCATGTCTGCCAGCGGAACCTTGATGCCAAGATTAATGACCTGATAGCCGTTATTGGTCAGGATGATATCGACAAGGTTTTTACCGATGTCGTGAACGTCGCCCTTCACAGTCGCCAGAACCATCGTGCCACGATGCTGACCCTCGACACGTTCCATATGCGGTTCGAGCCATGCAACGGCGGTTTTCATGGTCTCGGCAGATTGCAGCACGAACGGAAGCTGCATTTTGCCCGAACCAAACAGCTCACCAACAACCTTCATGCCATCCAGAAGCACGTTGTTGATGATGTCCAGCGCGGGCATTTCCTGCATTGCGGCTTCGAGGTCTTCTTCAATGCCCTTTCGGTCACCATCGACAATGCGGTCCTTGAGGCGCTCAGCCGGGGTTTCGGCGCGACGCTTCTTGACAGCATCGGCGGCCTTACGTCCTGCGAACAGTTCAAGGAGCTTCTGCAGTGGGTCGTAATCCTCGGTCCGGCGATCAAAAATCAGGTCCTCCGCGACCTTGACCTCCTCAGGTGCAATCAGATGCAGCGGACGGATTTTGGAGACATGGACAATAGCGCCTGTCATGCCTGCCTTGACGGCATGGTCAAGGAAGACAGAGTTCAGGACAGCACGCGCGGCCGGGTTCAGACCGAAGGAAATGTTAGAAAGACCAAGGATGATCTGGATGTCCGGGAATTTGTCCCGGATCAGGCGGATACCTTCAAGCGTCCATTGGCCCAGCTTCCGATCATCTTCCACACCAGTTGCGATCGTAAAGGTGAGGGGATCGATCATCAGGTCAGACTGCGGCAGCCCATACTGATTGCAGGCGAAATCGACGAGGCGTTCAGCGATGCGCAGCTTGTCCTGCGGCTCTTTCGCCATACCAACTTCGTCAATCGTCAGGGCGATCATGGCCGCGCCGAACTTTCGCGCCAGCTTCATGCGGTCGTGCGCGTGCTCTTCTCCATCTTCGAAATTGATGGAGTTGATGATCGGCTTGCCACCATGCAGCTTCAGAGCGGCCTCGATAACGGGAGTTTCCGTTGAGTCGATCACGAGTGGCGCATTCACGGAGGACGTGAACCGGGTAATGATTTCGCTCATTTCCGCGGTTTCGTTGCGTCCTACGAAGGCCGTGCAGATGTCGAGTGCGTTGGAACCCTCGGCAGCCTGTTCACGGCCCACGGCAACGCAGCCGTCCCAGTCGCCGCTTTCTTGTAGTTCGCGCCATTTCTTTGAGCCGTTAGCATTGCAACGTTCGCCAATCGAGAAATAGCTGTTTTCCTGCCGCAGAGGGGTCTGGGTGTAGAGGCTGGAAACGGACGGCATCCAGATCGTACTACGCTTGACGGGCGCAGGACGATATTTCTCGCCCCCAACACGACGCAGCATACTATCAAGGGCCTGAATATGCGGCGTGGATGTTCCACAACAGCCGCCGATCAAATTCAACCCATCTTCACGGACGAAACGCTCCATCCAGACAGCCATTTCGGCAGGGCTGAGCGGATACACCGTCTTACCATCAACCAGTTCCGGCAGACCGGCATTGGGCTGCATGGAGATCAGGCCTGGCCAGTTTTCGGATAGCCAGCGCACATGCTCGGCCATTTCCTGCGGACCAGTTGCACAGTTCAGACCGAGAGACGGAACATCAAGCGCGTTAACGGTCGTCGCAGCGGCGGCAATATCTGGCCCCACGAGAAGGGTGCCGGTCGTCTCAACTGTCACCTGGACGAAAATCGGTGCGTCCGATCCAAGCTCGATCCGGGCAATCTTTGCTGCGTTCACCGCAGCCTTGATCTGGAGCGTGTCCTGACAGGTTTCAATCAGGAAGCCGTCTACGCCACCGTCAATCAGGCCACGGCATTGTTCAAGAAGGCCCGCTTCAAGCGTGTCGTAGTCGATGTTCCCTAGTGTTGGAAGTTTCGTGCCTGGCCCGATGGACCCCATGACGTAACGGTGGCGGTCGTCCGAGAATGTGTCTGCGGCTTCTCTTGCCAGAGTGGCGGCGACGCGGTTGATTTCACGGGCGCGATCCTGAAGACCGAACTCGGCCAGCGTGACGATGGAGCCGCCGAACGTATTGGTCTCCACCATGTCCGCGCCAGCTTCGAAATAGCCGCGATGAATTTCACGAACCAGTTCCGGGCGGGACAGGTTCAGGATTTCCGTACAGTTTTCCTGGCCCCAGTAGTCTTTTTCAACTTCCAGATCGAGCATCTGCACACGCGATCCCATACCACCATCACAGAGCAGAACCTGGTCTGACAGGGCATCAAGAAGATGGGGACGTGAGGACATTGAGGCG
>Ga0157363_1000395_pt1 | contig 33063 bp, 11 predicted proteins | sample AttsexASBM1_FD_111477 | JGI IMG/M metagenome (GOLD analysis project Ga0157363, IMG submission 111477) | Fungus gardens microbial communities from leaf cutter ant in Ribeirão Preto, State of São Paulo, Brazil - Atta sexdens ASBM1 | ecosystem: Host-associated > Fungi > Mycelium > Unclassified ... | reverse complement strand
TTCATTAACACGTGAGTATTTATGTAAGAAAAACCACGCTAGTAAAAATCTTTTTTTACTTCTTGCCTTTTGTCAACACATTGCAATATTGATACGAAATATTTAAAATTATAAAATGAACGTCAAATATATTCCTTGATGTATCACGATATAATTATTACCACTTAATTATTACCATTAAACGTCTCGCGCCGCTAAAACTAGATACATATAAGAAATTGTTTCATTAATCGGAGAATATTAAAAATGTAAAGAATGTATTATTTTGCTTCGTAAATATGCGTTAATATTTCGGCAGTTAGACGATTGGTGCGACCTTGGAGTGAGGATAGTACGGGGTGGCACGGAGCGCGCGTCACGTTTATGCGTAGTTACCGCGCAATCATTCCCTTACAGAGTCTCAACAGAGATAATCGTACAAGCAGATAATCGTGCCGCTTTTCTTTATTTTTCTTTGAAACATACTTGACCAATATTAGATAATATAGAACGTCGTACTTTAGATTCCAAAAACTTATTTAAAATATTAAGTGAAAAATAAGTTAGAAAAAGTTTCTTAAAATAATAAATATTAAATAAATGCTTTATTTTTTATTTAAAATACTTTTTTAAAATATTTAAATAATAAAATACTATTTAAAATATTTTAAATAAAATTATTTTTAACACAACCGATTCCTGACTGATACGGTCTATTTAAAAAGAATCTATAGAATAAAGTTCCAAAAACTTATTTAAAATATAATTAAGAAATAGATCCGAAGAAGTTACTTAAAATAAATTTTAAAATAAATTTTAAATAATATTTTTATCTTCTTTATTAAAAATATATTTTTTAAACATCGTCATTTTTTAAATACATTATATATATTGGCCGTACATTAGTATATATTGATAATTTAACTTTATATTATGTGAAACAAATTAAATATAATCTTATTGCAACACAATTTGAAATATCTAAGATATATATATATGTAAGTGAGTTATGTGCGCAATAAATTCAAGAAATCAAGCATAAATAATGCAATAAATTTAAAGTTTATTCATCGAAGAGTATTAAAAATTTAACGAATAGATTATTTTACTGATTTTGTTATTGATATTCGTTAATATTTCGACAGACGATCAGCGCGTGACCTTTGGGATTTGTTTTACGGCCGGGAAGGGGGGGGGGAGCGGACAGACGGCGCGTCACGTTTACGCGTAGTTATCGCGCAGTTATTCCATTACCGAGGCTCGTACAGGTAGGTAGCCGTGTCGCGTGCCGCTTTTCGTCGCACTTCTTTTTGAAACATAATCGCGAAAAATACTGGATATAATACGATCGTTGTACTATATATGAATACTTATAATATACGATTACTAGCTCGCATGATTAATTATTCATAAAAGGATGAATGAATTGTACGAAATATTTGTTCCGTGTTATTGATATATAATTGTTATCTTAATCCTTTTATGATTAATTAATCGTGCGATCTAGTAATCATATACTGTAAGTATTCATAAAATACAACGTTTTGTATTATATCTAGCATTTTTCACGATTATGTTTCAAAACGTTTAAAATCGTTCTCTTCTCATGTAAAAATTCAACGAAGAAGCTAATGTATCCTCGCCACCGATTTATTTAAAAATGAACGAATCACAGCCGGTTCTTCGCGTCGCGCGTCGTTTGTTTCGAGAGTGCCGTTCAAGTTATCGTACTCCAGTTTTATATATCCGTGCGCGATTATAGTGCATTATTCGCGAGTGTCCTGTGCGAGAGGATGTCAACCGAATTCTGAGAGGAGGAAGAGGTCTGGGAGAGACATCGAGCACCGGCGGAGCAACCTTGCGGTGAATATCATTTTTTGCTTATATAAAATCAGTACTTTTCTTCTGTTCATTCTTTAGAATTATTTTATAATAATTTAAAAATGATAATTAGGAAAAAAGATTATTTCAAAATTATTTTAAAATTTTAAATAAATATGTATTTTCATAATCTTTTTTAAAAAAATGTGTAAATTTTATAAATATCTAACTGAATGGTGAATTAAAAATTCGGTTCTTATAAAAATTATTTATTAAACAAATTATATAGTTATTATATGCTTATTCAAGAGAACTTTGCGTTTAGTAAATATATTTTAAAATAATGATTGATTTTTGTTTGCTTTTGGTTTTAATTAAGATTTTATATTCTTTTGTTACAGAATCATCGTAGCGACGTTGCAGACGTAACTCCCCCGTTGCGCATCAGGTTGGTGAGTGATTTTAATATTTTTATTAAGGTAATGGATTTGTGATATTTTCATTAATATACTATATATATATATATTAATATAATATATATATATATATATATATATATATATATATATCTAGATGCATATATGCATATATATATATATATCTAGATGCAACAATTTAATAAAAATATATGGATAAATGTATGTATAACATTCCATACATCCGTTGCCTAGATACATTATAACAGATTAGGATAAATTTAATCCTGAATATCTCTTTATTATGAAATTTATTGTGCACTTTTAAATTTGTAATATCACGTTTTGTATCACATTTAGTTTGAGAGTTATTTTTAATCATTCCTGTATAAGTTGCTTCTGCTATTACTCACAATATCTCGTTAATTTAAATAAAATTATTCAATTCATGAAAATTATTAAGGGCTCAAATTTTATTTACTAATTGTTAATTTATAGGCCAATGTGACAAAATATTCGTATTTTTTAAATATGTAAAATAAAGGAAATTAAAAAAAATATAAAGAATATATATAGAAAATAATTAGAATAAATGGAATTGTCTATTGATATCATAATATAAAAAAGTTTGTTACAGTATAATATGTAAGAAGACAAAAAAATGCCAATAAAGAGCCAATGTGATTAACGATGTGTAAAAGAAACAATTTTTTTATTTAACTAGAGTGCATACGTTTCGACCAACGATTTTCATCCTTTTCAATGCAAATACAAAAATAAAGAACTATTCCTGATACATAAATATAACGGATTTTAAAGATACGATAGTACATATTAGCAGCTCATAGTATCTTGCATAATGATCATCTTATTACAAAAGAATTTTAAAAAGAGGTCCATATTTTTAAAGTGTATAGCAGTGGTCAATTGTTTGATAAATGAATATATGTATAAAGTCGGTTTTTCGTGGAGTTATTATGCCTTTCCGATAAAAAATTTTTCATGCATAAATATATATAAACATATATAAATTCAAAAAACATGTATAATCATATATGAAATATGTCCATACATGTTTATACATCCTTCTTTCTTTGTAAAATTATTTTTTAGTATAATAGAAATAATAATAGTAACGTGAAAATTTTTGCATTGTTCGTTTTAGAAAAAAATAAGTTTGGAAAAATGTATAAAAAATTACTTATACACAATTATGTATAATTTTAAATATAATTGTACATAAGTATTATAATTGTACATAAGTATTATAATTGTACATAAGTAATTTTTCTTATATTTTTTCAAACTTGATTTTTTAAAACTAAATAGTGTGAAAATTATTCTCTTAATTATTTTTAATATTTTCACATTGCTATTATTATTTCTATTACACTAAAAAGTAATTTTACAAAAAAAAGGAATGTATGAACATATATGGACATATTTCATATATGATTATACATGTTTTTTGAATATTTGTATATGTTTATTATTTATAGATATTTATACATATTTATGCATGAAAAATTTTTAATTCAAACAATATATATCGTCACTTGAGTAAATCATAGCATTAATGATTTTCATGAGAATCATGCGAGAATGATGCTGTTGTGTCGATTGAGAATTATAAGAAATTTAATAAAAAAAATAAAAAGTTGTGTCCTTTGAAAATTAGAGCGATAATATTATCATTTTGTATTTCTAAATTTCTTCGCATTATTTTCATAAAAATCATTAATAACGCTAGTTCATCTAACTGATACATCGTTTGAAGGCATAATAACTCCGCGAAAAATGACTGGCGTTTATACATTAATTTATCAAACAATTGACTGCTATACAACACCTTAAGTATAGAGCTCTTTTTAAAATTTTGACTTTTGTAATAACCAGATGATCATTAAGATTATGGACTGCTAATATGTAATAATAATTATTGTATCTATAGAACATTCGTTGTATGTATGTATCAGGAATAGTTTTTTATTTTTACATTTGCATTGAAAAGGATCGAAATCATTGGCCGAAACGTATGCATATTTAGTTAAATAAAAAAATTTTTTTTGCGCACCGTTAACTGGCTATTGACAATTTTTGTCTCCTTTTTGATTTATCTTCAAAGCCGTATTCATATCATTAGTATAATAAGTAGATATTGTTTTATTTTTCCTTATAATATTTCCTTACAATATTTCCTTATAATATTAATATTATTTTTCCTATCTATCCTATACTCAAATTTATTCATTCAGGATTAATTTTTTTATATAAGTTGGTGTATATACAGGAAAGCAATATAAAAATACATATATGTAGAATACATATTATTTTCTAAGATATTCTTTCAATTTCACACTGATTTGAGTACATGTTACTAATGAAATAAAAAATATTTTAATTAACGCATATGTCATATAGTTTTTGATGTCAATTTTTTATAAAAGACATTTTATTATTAATTTTTGCTATTTATCTCAATGTACCAATTTTAGCGTAAGCTTTTATAACTGATCACAAGTTTGTTGCGACAGCCAATATGAAGCATTGATTTCAAAATGCAAACTTCAGATTGGCTGTCGCAATAAACTTGCGATCGCTTGCAACTAATACAGAACCGATCTAATAGAGCATATCGAATTTGTTTTAATTTAAACGTGATTGAAGTATTAAACTTGCTAGGATTCAGAATATATTTCGAATAAATTTAATGCTTCTGATGAAATTGATAGATTTGTGGATACATGAACTTCTGAAATACTTGGAAAAAATTATTATTACTTGCGTATTTTTCTGTGTTTCTTGTGAGGGAAAATTATCCTTTTTGGATTTTGCATCATTCATCTGAATTTTTCATCTCCGCAATCTCTGCATGCTTTGAGATGAGATTCAGCAACGAATCGTTCAAATCGTTTTTAAAAGTATACGTATATGAGCCTTGAATTTTATCAGATCGATTTAATAATTTTCAATTTTTTTTTAAATTAAAGTTCTGTTCTTTATATAGTAATGTTTATATTAAGAATTTATTCTTTCATAATATTCAAGATTTTTGAAATCAAAACATTGTTGAACCTTAAAGATTTTTTAAATTTAAATTTATTTTTAGTCAAATATTTATATTTTTAATTTCGAATAAACGCGAAATTTATATTAATAGAATTATTATTATTATTAATTGTTCATATTTAGTCAATTTCATTAATATGACGGTTCCTTCGCGACGCGTTCGTATTTCGCGCATTATATAAAAGCGTAAAATCTTACGCTTATTGCCGACAATGTTAATCGGCAGCAAAAAGGATATTTCTCCTTATTATCGATTTCTGACATATAAAGCCAGAATATTGGAATAATGAAAGATGAGTTCAATTTGCTCAGAAAAAGAATCTATACGAAGTAGGTTGGTGTGTAACACCAATCTAAGTTTTTAAAAGATAAACAGATAAAAGATAAACAGAATATTCGGGAGGATAATTTGCTCGCAAATTGCGAGTTTTTATATTTTTTGAATTATTTAAAATACAAAAAACTACAACAAACAATAGGACTAATAAGAGTCAGCGCAGATAATCAAGCATAAGTTTGATAAATTAAAAAAATCTACAAAATTTGATCTTGATTATCTGCGCTGACTTTCATCAATCCTATTATTTGTTAATATTTTTATATTAAAAAAATTGAAAGTCTGTTTTAATTATTATTATTTATGGCTCATTTATTATTAGTATGATATATATCGCGATTAGGTTTTTCCGCTGAATTTATCAGTACGCGATAGGACATGGTAGACATTAGCTGTTGCGTTCAGCAGAGAAAACAACTTTGCAACTGTTATAAAATTCTTCAATATAATTGATTTATAGTTTATACATTTAAATTCATAAGGGACCCAAAAGAACCAATTGTATCGAAGAATTTTGCAAAATTCTTTTTCTGTTTTCTCTACCGAACACAACCATTAACATATTATATTCTCAGTATTATTACACATTATAAAGTAATGTAGGTAGAAATATATGAGTGGAGACAGGATACGCAAATAAGCACGAATAAATGAAAATACAGATAGGTAGGACAAGTATGGATAGGTAGGGATAACAATCATATAATATTTTTAATAAAAAAAATAATTATTACAAATAAAATAACAAATAAATTTCGTCATCGGGTAATTAAATTTTATTTAAAAAATAAAAAGTATAATGAAACTAAAAGATATTACACAATATTTGTAATTGTGTATTGTATTGTAAACAATTATTATAATTGTAGTATTTAATTGTATAAAGGATTAAAAGATGATATAAAAAAAGTTATTGCAATATGATTGGCAAAAAATATAAAATAATTAGACATAAAAATAAAAAATAAATTAAAAATATACTTACGTGCAAAAACGGGCTATTAAATTTATTGTAGCTTATTTTTTATGGGCGAGTATGCTTACAAAGAGAACCGCTAATGAAATCGGCAGAAATGGAGGGCCTCTAGTTTTTGCTACATTAAATCTCTAAATTTAACAATATGTAATTGAAAGTTTGAAGTATATTCAAAGATTCTATTAATTGCTAGTGATTAGTGATTATAAAGCTTTTGAAATAAATTTACATACTAGTAATTATGTTTGATAAAAAGGGGCTGAAAATTTGCATAAAAAAACATTACTTCGCAATTCCATTTTTATGTAAACGCGTATTATAGGACAAAATTCACTAAATTAACTTGTTTGAATATTCATACATCCACTTGTTCAGAGTGTAGTAGTGCGCGGGAGCAGTTTGCGATTACAGAAAAAAGGCCCTTATTATGTTCTCTCTCAGGTTTCTCTCTGGTAGGAGTTTCTGGGTCTAAATGTATAAACTAAAATCTTATAATAAAAAATTATTTATATAATGTAAAATTATATTCAAAAATTTCATTTCTACAATGAGGAATTTATTGCACTAGAATTTTAGATTTTACCTTTTTTTTGAATAATGCGAATATAGAGCACTAATATTGATATTTATTTGCCTCGATCAATACTAATTTTTTATTATTAGATTTGTTTCCCAATTTGATTATTGGTTTAACCAAAAATTTTATTTTTTTATTGAATATTTTTTGTTGAATATTTCCGTAAAAAATTGTATAGAATTAAATAATACTTGAATGATTAATAAACATAAATAACACAAATATATTAATGATTTTTTTATTATATTGCTCGAGTTATATAATATGAAATAAGTCTTATAATCGCAACTTAATAAAAATAACAATTAAAGATAAATATGGTTTAATAATTATCGTCAATATTTCACTTCGTTAGTTTTTCAATTTTAGCAACCATAGGTTTAATTTTAAATCATTCACTTATAAATAGTTTTACATACAATTTTATTTATTTTTTTATTTACAATCTTTTTCTTTTTTTATTATATAACTATTTTTTTAATGAAATTTTACAATCGTTTATGAATTATCAATATTTAAAAGTTTATAGACTATGTAAAGTTTATAGACTATGTAAATACCAATAAATTCAAAATATTGATATGAAATCGAAAACGTGTTAAAACAAATTCTATATTATATGGAAACATAAAAAATAAATGAAATATTCTATAATACAATTATTACATGTATATATTACATCTTAGATGTCGTAATATGTAAAACGTTTATAATATAATATGACTGTCAATTTATATAAACACAACATATAAATGTTATAATATATGAAAAGATATTACAAATTATCTGAATGAGATGATCTAGTAACCCTGCGATGACCTGAAACAAATGAGTTTTGATTAATTCTTTTTTTATATAAGTATTATATTTTATATTACGCTTTTTATATATTACTAAAATTTACGATATTTTTTGTCTGGTGTGTCCCATGATATAAGATCTTCATCAAATGTATCAATCGATTTGTTCCGATTCTTGAGGGAGTGTCTTGAGGGGGTCTTGCTACGACGTTTTGAATAAGGAGTCATAGGTAATACTGTTTTATTTTCAGCACATGCCACACAAATTTCTATGTAACAAAATATGATTATATTGCATATTGAATATATGTGTACCAAAAGAAGTATAATAATATATACAAATTTACCATCAAATGCAACATTTCGGAGTGATCTCTTCTTAGAAGTATTGCCTATCAATGTTACATTTTCTATCTGCATTGTATCGTTTGTATTTAGTGTCATATGTTCATCTTTGTTTTTTTTCAGTAATTTTAATGAGCTTTTCCTAGTTAATTTCACCGGACTATTTTCTTCTTTGTCAATATTTGTCTTTTTCGACATCATCTAAAAAAATATTTCTCTTAATTATTATTTATTCAATTAATAAATTATAAATATGTTAATACATATATAAACAGATATAAAAAAATTATACAAAAAGTTCTTACTAAAATATTTTTTGAAATAATTAGTTTATATTTAATATCAAGTGTTACGAATGATTGTATTGAAAAGATATTAAAAAACATAAGAGCGCGAGCATATAGTAGCGAGCGTATAGTAGATAGTGCATTGGTCTATCATGCCAGAGGTTCCGGATTCGATTCTAATAGGAATCAAAATATTTATGCTTGTGTTTCCTCTCAGAAAAAGTCGGCAATCTCCAAGAGTGCCTATCTTGCCTATACAAATACCTCTCAAAAAAATTTACTGTTCGGAACCGGCATTAAAACTGTAAATCTCATGCTCGTGGCAATTGAATAATTAATGTGTGCACTATAAGCAGATGAGAGAGGTGTAATGTAGGCTTAAAGAAAGAAGAAAAAACATAGCTTACCATTTTACTACTTCTATTACTTTTAGGAGTATTATTTGCCAGGATAGTTCTATTTCTAAGTACTTTCATTCCTAAATCTACATCTTCCATGTCTTTTGAAATTATTTCAGTAGTAATGGCCATTTTGTCATCTCTGTTAACTGAAGAAGAAAATAAAGTATCTACACTTTTCCTATTTGGTATGTCCTTATGTTGAACTCGATTTCTTAGGCTTTTTCTAGATGACACAATCTTCTCATTGCTATCTGTTATTGATGATAATTCTTTAATGGATACTGAAGGTATGTCATTAAATAGATGCTCAATAGTATTTAAAGTATTCTGAATAGATGATTTAGATTTATTTTGTTTTCTTGTTTTTATTTTAATTTCTAATTTGTTCAAATCATCGTTACTATCAGAATCTTCAAAGTCTAATCGTTTTTCGACATTAATGGGTGGCGATATTAATGTATCTATTTTATCTAAACTATCAACTCTAGTTAATGCAGCAGCTAAACTTAATTTAGTTTGTTCTTCATTAAGAGGAATGTTATTAAGAAATATTTGATCATCAAAATTGACTTTATGCGCAGATTTTATGCGTGCTTCCTTATTTTCTAATTCTTCTGATTTCTTTAATATGCTTTTGCCTGGCGTTTGATCAGAATTAACATACGATATTGTGTCATCTAATTCAACTTCGGGTGTCTTACACATTTGACTTATTTTCATAGCTGCAAATGGACTTTTCATTCTTTTAATTTTGTCAGAAAATTGCACTTTCTGTACCGAACTTACTCTAGTAGAGCTTTCACGTCGAGTAGGAGTTGATTTTCTTTCATTAAGATCATGGGATCTATTTATACTACGTCGAATATTGGTATTTTCATCACGAAGTTCAGTAAAAGATTTTCTATTACTTGGTTTTTCACTTAAATGTGTATCTTGCGACAAAATAATGTCTTTATTTAATGTTCCTTCTTCCATGTTTTTTCTGGCAGCTAGGATTAACGATCGTAATGAACTTGGTTTTGATGATACAATTCGTTTTTTAATAGCCATTCGTTTTTTAACAGCAGGCTTGACAATAATGTATTCCTCTTCCTGCCATCCTCTATTTTGACGTTGCTGTAATTTTTCAAATCGCATGTCACAATCCTTGACTTCCATGTACGTCATATCCCAAAATCCTTGCAAATCTTTGCATGTAACCAGCATTTCTCCTTTACCAGTTTCGCAATCTTGTACTAAGCCACGAAATCTTTCAAATTTTTTATTTATTAATAAATTTGTTTGTCCTACCGCTTGTTGTATTTCATACACAGCATCTTCTGGGACATCTTTTTCTACTCCAATATCCAACCATTTCTTACAGAGTTCCTTAAGTCTATCAGTTTCTTTATTCACAATAAGCATGAAATACTGAGCAGTACGTTCTTCCTCTTCCACACATATGTTTAAATTTTTCATAACAGTATCTTTGGTCGGAATTTCATCAGATCGACGACCAATACCCAATCGTTGCTGTCCCTCTATTCTAGAGTTTCTCTTGCCACGGGTTCGTGTGAGATATGGCGAAAAGCAAATAAGATCTTCCATATCACAATTTTCTTTCTCAAAAGATGTTGAAGTAATCTTTAATGGTATTTTTGTATCAGTACTGCTTGATGAAGAATTTTTTTCGTGTAAGGAATCTGGTGTGGAATCTGTTTGATTCTCTATCTGTTCTTTTAATGATACTCCTATTGCTTCAATTGTATTTAATTCGTCCGGATCTCGAACAATCGATTCACTTAATTTCTGTGACGACTTTTGTTTATTTAATGATAACTTGGGTGTAGGAGTTTTAAAAATCTCTGTAATATTAGAAGTTTGTGTTTGTAATGATGGATATTTCTCTTGTGGCGTTCCTTTCATTGGTACAAGACCAAATAGAGGCATCTTCTGCAAACCAGATGGAGGTTTAAAACAATAATCAACAGGGGCAAATGATTTTTTGGTACAAGAAGTCATGGTTTTAAAGGGATGTTTTATCACCGAAGTTGAATCCTTTACCATTTGTTGAGCAGCTGCTTTGGCAAGCAATCGTTTTTCCGTAGCTCTTGTAATTCGTTTTTTGATATAGTTCGAATTTTCTGTTTTGTTTGATGTTTTTGCAATTGCTATGCCGCTTTTGATCATTGGAGAACATAAGGAATGGTGAACAACACCAACTTTGAAAGCTGGTTTTTTCATTGTAGCTTCCTGCTTCTTTTTTCTGTTACGTTCCTCTCTCCATTTTATTAATTTTTTCATACGTTCATCAGCAATGGCAGATGTGACCTCTGTTAAAAATAATAGAAATTTTTTCTTTTTATAATTATTTAATTTCATAGTATAAATATATAACAATTGAGAAAAGTATCAATTCAAACCTATGTATTTAAAATGTAAATATAAACTTACACATAAATTATATATAATAATCATATCTCTTTATGTATGTATCTTTTATAGTATGTACATACATATATATATATATATATATATACATACACACGCACGCATGCACACGCATACACATACAAGAAAATATACAACAATGATATTTTATTGCTATGAACATATACAACTACAATAATATTTGGTTTCTATGAAACGAGAATACATGATGTTACATAGCAAATCTTCATAAGATTTAATAACAACAATAATTACATGATACAATCAGTCATTCTTCAGAAGAATAGCTATAATTGACAGTTTCATAATTATGGATATTATTAAATCCAATATTAAATCTGATTAAGGATCAGTGCAAATAGAGTCATTGTTTAATATTGTAACACATTTTATTAATTCGTCAAATTATTGATTTTTAAATTATTGTTAAATTTTCCATTCATATAATGATAATGAACATCATAAATAACAGATTCTATAAATTCATTAATATTATAGAATTCAATTTTAATGAAAATTTAATTAATTCTTTAAAATAAAGGCAATAAAATGTTTTAAAAATTTTTATTAATATTTTATTAATATTAACAATATTTTTGTATAAAAAATATGATCAATATATAACATTTTATTATGATCAGTTTACATAAAATAAATATGTATTTTATCACAATTTAAAAAGAGACTTAAAACAGATCTTTATTGAGCCTAGATATAGAATCTTGATAAAAAACTAAAAGAGTAAATAAAGATCAAAATAACAAATAAGTTATGAGTTAAACTAAAAGATATTAATTGCTAAAATTTTGAACAATGATCAAATAAAACACGTTTTAATCTCTACAGATCATTGTCAATATTAACAAAAGAATTACTCTGTTATATAAATTATAAATATCCGATAAGTGTTATGAACACAATATTAATTCAATAACATTTTGTCAGATATGTATAATTTATATTATATAAAATAATTGTCTTATCAACATTGATAATGACTTAGGCCCAGTTGAAATAATCAATATTACTTTGATTTTAAAGGAGGCTTAAAACTCTCTCTATCTCTTCCTCTTTTTCGATTTTAAAGAGAGAAACTGAGAGTTTTAAGCCTTTCTTAGAGATAAAGTACGTTGGTGCAATCAGGCCTTAATAGAAGTAAAAATATCTGATAGTTAAATTTTAAAATCAAACATGTAGCTTAATTCCCAGTCTTTTTTTATTTTTAATCTAATTGATGCTTGTTTTTTTACCAATTAGATTAAAAAAGGATAAAGAATAAATTAAATCAAGATTGAAGTTAATTTATATTAATAAAAATAGGCAAGAATTAGAAAAAGATGAAGAACAAGTTCAACCGAGATTGGAATCAATCTACATTGGTAGAAATGAAAGCTTTGGCGATATTTAATTATCACGTGTAAGTCATGTTAAATGAGAATTCTTTTTCAATTTACCGTGTTGCACGCTTATTGGCGATGAATCGTTTTGCAGGTTGCGATGTTTGTCGAAAGTCCGTGTTCTGGCTTCCCTACGAGATTTATCGTAGTTGCAAGCACGCAGATATCTTCTGTGATTCGTGTCGCCGAATCCTAGACGAGGATTTTTGTACTGTTCTTTAAAATCCGGCATCTCGTACGATTTTATAAAAACGATACAACGTAAACACGTCGAACACACGTAACCGTTTAACGGCAGCACAACTGAAAATCACTTCAAATTGATGGTCAGGGCGCTGAACGTTGGAATAGTAGCGTACGACGACTCCCATTGGTTCTCGTTGGTGGGCTTGAAATGACGAATGCCAGTTATGCCAACAGATGACGACTAGAGTCCTAGAAACCAGAGATGCGACATGCGTCAATTGGGTTAGGTCGTCATCGCCATTTTAATTCAATGCCTTTTTATGACGCTCATTTTCAGCGTCAAAATAAATCACAAGATCAAAATTGACGCTATTTCTATCTGACTTATTTTGACGCCGAAAATGAGCGACGGTATGAAAAAGCACTTTTACAGCTGATGCTATTACATGAAAAAAGTTAAATTGTTAAAAAAAGAAGAAAGTTTAATACGTACTGATAGTATGTACTTAATAGTACATACTACATTATTAGACTCTGTATGTAGAGTCCTAGGATCCTCTAATTATACGCAATAATGAATTAAAATGGCGCTCTGATCACGTGTTTTAGACAGTTAATCAGATCATATCCCTTTAATATCGCCTTTAATCTTTGATTTCTCTAATGACAAGCTGTTTCAAACATTAATGTCCATATTCAGGCCTTATATTTAAGGTCTTCTTTAAATTTATCTTCAGATACTCTACTCAATTATTTCATTGGTTATTGAGCATCTAAAGATAAATTTAAGGAAGCCTTAAGTACAAGGTTTAACTGAATATGGGCATAAGGTTGTGCGCACAATAGAAGAAATAAGGAATTAGGAATAAAGAATAAACGATTTCAAAAACCGTGTATTCCGATGTATCCGATTTCTGATAAATTAAAATCATTTATTCTTTATTCCTAATTCTTTATTCTTTCTATTACGCGCAGGACCTAAAATAAAAGGTCTGTTCGCGTTATTTGTACTTTATATCCTCAGCATCTTCGCTTTTTCTATTTTCAACGTCCAAATATGTCATTTTAAGGACCTTTTTCATCAATTTCTGATGAAATTAATCACCGATCAATTCGCAGAAGTTTTCTCCCCTCTCTTCCTCTTTTGAAAGAAACTGAACAATCATGAAACAATCTGTTTTTTATTGCTGCATTCTCTGAATTGATGCACACGGAGCAATAAGTTGAAGTGAAACAAACACGTTTGTTCACAATAACTTAAGTCTGTGGCACACAATACTTGTTTTCCTGCTAGATTGTTATATCCTGCTAAATTAGAATTTTGCCATTGTACTGGCTGCGATGCTGGCATTGGGTGCTTTTCATTTGATGACACAAGTCGACACAAGCATCGTTTTATTCTTGTTGTCAAATAAACATGATTGGTATTATTTGTAGAACCAACCAGTCATATCAATCGTTCGGCGAACAGGCTAGCAGTTTTATTCGGCTTGAATGCGCGACGCACCCGATCATGGTTGTAAAACTATTGTGTTCTGTTGAACGCAGACTTAAGTCATCGATTAGTAATCAGATCAAAATTGGTGAAAAAGGCTCAAAGGTATATATTCATATAAACTTGTATAGTTGCATAAATATGCACAAAGAACATTAACAAATCGCATTTCTCTTATAAAGCCGCACGTAAAATGTGATTGGATAATTCTCTTTATGCATATGTTTATGCAGCTATGCAAGCTTGTGTGAATATATCCTAATGGCTTCTGCACACTGGACGTAGAAACGTTCATCACGCGGCGAAATGTAATGCGGTAGCCAATAAACTTACAACTTCTATTATGTTCATTGGTTATCGCGTCTCATTTTGCCGCGCGACAAGCGTTTCCGCGTCCAGTGTGTAGGAACCATAATGCTTGCCGCGCGAAAGTTGTCGTATTGTGTATTCTATATTGTAGAATTAGCTTAAGTCTCACTTTATAAAATTTCTCTAGAAAGATGATGCAATAAGTTTGTGTGGATATACCTTAATGACTTCCGCCCAAAAAACATGGTAAAATTCCCGCGCGCGCGGAAGTTATTGCAGTGTTTCGCTTGTTCGGAAGTAATAGATATAATAATTTTCACCGCGCAACAAAAATTGTACTCAATTTAACTTTTGCTTCACGGTGGAAGTAATATTGCATAATTTTCAAAAGTTTTGCAAAGTGAGGACTTAAGAGTATAAAATGTTTGGTCAGCGACAATTTCCGCCGCGTGGCAAGCGTTCCCGCGTTTTTTATGCGGGAGCCAATAGAATGATTGATTAGTGCGACAACTTCTATCGTGTGGCAAATGTCGTTTCCGTTAGTTTGCGGGAGCCATTACGTCATACTTCGTTTCTTCACGTTGCGTACTCCAATATATTTCAACATGCTCCAACGCGCTCGGAGTGAGTACGAACTAAGGCAAAAGGAGCATATTGGAGCATGTTGGAGCATGCAAGGCGAACAAACGAATGTAGTATCAGTGCGATCGATGCGAGCGATGCGGCTTGTAATGCTTTTGTTGTGTTGTGTGTGTGTGTGTGTGTGTATGTGTGTGTGTATAATTGTGCCTCTTTTGGATACTTCTTGCAGTGGCGAAGCACAATTACCACGGAATTATCGTCGAGTACGTACATATCATTATCATATATATATATCATTGATATATAATTAAATGTATTGATTATACTCTTTTTGCTTTATTAAATGAGAGATACTTAGATGACTTCCATGTGACTCACTTCTCATCATATCCAATTTTAAGTCATTACTTGTAATTATATCGTATGGAAACAATTAAACACGTGATATCAGAAGCATCAAGAAAACTTCTGAATAATTATTATATGTAAATACGTATATTTTGTATAAATCAAGCGTGGATGCGTGACAGGTCTGTCAGATGAACTCCGTGCAATCGTATAAGTTTTTGTGTGATGAGTTTTCCCCAAATTAATCATGCAAACGAGTTAATCAAAATAATAATTAACTGATACTAACATTAACAATAGCAATTAAAGTGATAATCATGATTGTTTCCTCTAAAATGTGATTAGTATATGTATATACTTGATGAAGACCGTTAATTAATTCTACGAGTATTCGTTTGAAAAAATTGTTTCTAGTACCCTCTAGCGGTTAGAGTAAGAACTTACTAATCGAAATAGGTGCAGATGGTAATGGAAGGAATTAAGTCAAGTTAGGTTTTCACACTCACCGTGTGAGAGATTTGTAGTTTTATTATTTATGTAAGGAAATTACTCATATTAGTGATAGTGCTTTGTCATTGATTAATTTTGTCTCTTTGTAAGTCAATAAGGGAACAAATGGAGAAAAAACCGAAAGTTATCGTCTTTGATTTAGGTAAATCAAATAATTACAGGCGAAATTGTAAATATTATGATTTAGATGTATGACAAATTTATAATAATTATCTTTTTTTATATTGCGATAAGAATTATTTAGATTTAGAATGTGATTTTTTTGGAGAAATGAAAAGAATATTATATTTCAGATTATACCTTATGGCCGTTTTGGGTAGAGAGTTTTGTAGAGCCACCATTTAAAAAAGGGTGCGTGCATTAAAAACTGATAAGATTATATAGTATTTTAAGAATTTTTGTCCGACTTAAAGAAGAAAATTTTTAGAGCACAAAATAAAGTAATAGATGCACGTGGTTATGATGTGGATCACTATTCTGATGTTCCTGAAGTATTAAAACAGTTATCAGGAGAAGGATATGAATTAGGTATAGCATCACGTACAGCAGAAATAAAAGGGGCTAAACAATTAATAGATGCATTTGGCTGGAAGAAATATTTCAAGTATGTTGAAATATTTCCTGGCAGCAAAGTCACACATTTTTCTAAGTAAGTCTTGTGTAATATTCATAAAGGATAAGATAATTGTATAATTGTATAGTAGTTTAATAGGGTAATTGTATAGTAGTTTAAAATTACAATTTATATTGCTTTCAGCATTCGAAAGAGTTCTCACACTGATTATAAAGATATGATATTTTTTGACGATGAGGCTAGAAATGTTATGGAAATTGGTAAACTTGGAGTACATGCTGTATTAGTTGAAGATGGTGTAAGTCGTTGTGTTGTAGAAGATGCTCTGCAATCATTTAATAACAAATAATGATTTAAACATTAATATAATTTATTTATCTTTATGATTGTTTTGTAGTATCTACAAAATAAATTTATTAGTAAGATCTTGAATTGAATAACAAAAAATTCTGGTATAAATGAAGGCAATAATTATACATTTTTCATTACGAAAAAAGAATTGATATTAATTAATCATTCTTTGATAGTATTGTACTGGACTTTTGACAATGACGTCGTTAATATCATTTTCGCGTATGAGTTTCAGAAATGTAGTGCAGAGAACTTCTGGATCTTTAGTAGATACGTTATTTATAAATTTTTCAATTTCATTTTCATTTATTGAAGCTTGTAAAAGATTTTTGAGTACACTCGTATCAAAATCCTTGAAAGGACAACCACCCTCGTATGTTGCTCCACTAATACCAACCTACGATAATTTCAATGTTTGAAAAAGTAATTCTAATAATAAAGTTTATGTAGAAAAGATAAAGTTTAGAAAAGATTTTTTGTATGCATGTGTGATATTTTTGTACTTACACAAATGAGATTGCAGTTAGGCGTCTTGTAAGTTCTTCGCGATCCTTCTAAACCATACATGTGTCTGATGCTATATATGAATTTTTTCTCATTGGATTGCCAATTGTGTGAACATACTGAAGTACAAGTATGTGGCTTGGAATATTCTTGCTTCCAAAATACAATTGAATCTTCCAGGGTCATTCCTATTTCTTTCAGAAAAAGACTGTAGTATAAACGTGCATAGTGACTGAGACGATGTCTTCTTCTTAATAAAGAATGCAAATGTTGCATACATAATGGGAATTTCTGTGCTTCTGCTTCTATGTTATCAATAGTTACTTTTCCATGCGGGACACCTTCATTGAAGAAATAGGATTGAATTTTCTGATTTAAAATGTGGAATCTAAGATCATGTTTTATCATATATTGAGACTGTTTCTTTATGATATTCATTTCATTGATTACATAATTACTAAATAATAATTGAAATACTTTTTTCCAATCTGAACAATGCGTGATGACATTTCCATTATTAAGGGCTAGTTCTCTTTCTTTCACCAAATCTGATACTATTTCAAATCTCACTGGAATATGAAATACGAAATTAGTTTATTTGAAAATTTTTTATATACAAATAACATTCTGTATTCATACTTTCGTATCGAAAATTATCGCAATCGTGACAATTTGATGTCAGATGTTTAAAAACTAAAGGCTGCAAATAAAATTTGCATAACTCAATGAGAGTTGTGTCAATTGTACTTTTCTTATCTTTAAATATTTGTAATTTCCATGTAATTTGCTTTAATAATTTATGTAATCGTCTAGGTGATAGACTATCTAATCTATGTTTAAATAATAATGATTCTTTGCCAATCCAATATATACATAAATCTGACGATGCAGAAGCTAATAACCTAAAACAATAAATAACAAAGTTTAATTAATTAGGAATATAGATTTTTATAGTTCTATCTGTGTTTAATTCCTTTATTTTAGACACAACTGAACTTTTTTAAATTATATATTATTTATTTTTTATAAATATTTAAATTATATTTAATTATTAAAGATTATAGTCTAAAAAATTCTAACATATACTCACCTTAATACAAAATGTCCAATTTTATCGTAGGTAGAATTTTCTAATAAGTATTCAAATTTCCCATCAAATTCATTAGCACACCCTTCACTTAGGAGCTTCAAATAATCTAATCTAGTTAAAATACAATCTTCCATAATATAAAACGGTATTTCACCATTTGGTGGTATAATATAAAACATATCTATGTCTACATCAATCATATCAGATGATTCTCAAATTTTGTTACATATGAAAATGTATTTATAAATAAAGACTCTGTAATCGGAGTCTAACCACAACAATGTCCGGCATTTTTCTTCAAAATTGTGCGAGAAAGAAAGTGCTATCTCACTCTTACTCTGTAGTGGCACTCTGTAGCAGCTCTATAATTTTCATAGTTTCTGGCGGACATAAACATACATAGGCTGCGTTCCATTTAATAGTTTTCTCTTGGAAACTACACTGGGTGCAGCACTCGCACTGCACCAGTTCCATGTAAGTGCTTTCCATTTGATGATACAAATTGACAATTGTCGTTCTATCCTTGTTGATATTCAGAAAGTAACAAAGATAAAATGACACTTGTGTCATCTTGTATCATTATCACGCTAAAACTCTGTTCCCGCTTCCATTTTCAAATTTTAAATGTCGCACTGGCTCTACACCGTCCCTTTGAGATGGTGTAGCAAAATCCCACTTCATGCAGAAAATTTGCATTACGTAGCCACGTAAACACTGAATGAATTCGCTTACTATCAGCCATCGTACACTGTCTGAGTGTTGCACTAGTGGGCGATAGTGCAGCCAAGAGAAAACGCTATAAGACACAATATTCGTGGAATTCTTTCGTCCTTGTTGTTTATCAAATGTTAAACAAGAACAAATATTTGTCAGCGTTGCAAGTATTATGTGTGGAGCCGTAATGTAGTCCAATTTTTTCTCTCAATTTTGCATAATATTTAAATATAAGTATTTCTTTCCGAATAAAAATGATTGGATGCGTCAGCATTTTTCTGTAACAATTCATGCTAAAATGTCAAAAAATGCTAGATAATAAAATACATTTTGAAACAACTGTGGCGAACTAAAGAAAAATGTCGGACCAATCACAAGACTACATCGGCTAGACTCTGATTATATGTAGGGTCTTTATTTGTAAAAATATTCTAAATTTAATTTTTGTAAATGTTGTAATTTTTTCTTTGAAGCAAAGATAATACTGTAAAACAATTTTTTTCTTTTTTTTTTCCCTCTCTTCGTGAATTTAAATTATTTTGTTTTTGCAAACATTTTTCATAGTTGTTTTTTCATTTTTATATATACAACATATGCGGCAACATTTTCGTTCAATTTTCAATTCACTTCACTTTATTTACAATTTTCCCACAATGAATCATTCATTTTTGCGGTTCAAATGTAAAATTCTCAAAGTTATTACTTCTTCAATTTATTTATAGTTAAATAAACAAATTCGAACATTATACATATAATTGTTATGTTTGATAATGAGATTCATTCATTCGTTCATACAAGCATCGAATGAATATTATTAGGGATCTGTCAGTCGTACAGTTGCGTAGCTTGCAAATCTACCTAACGCCCTCTCAATAGATATCCTGAAGAAAAAAGCGGGAATGAATATGAATTATAAGAAAATAAAATATGATAAAGAAAGAATAAAAGAAAATTGTGATTTTCTTATTTGACGAAAAAAAAACTTTGTTTTTTTTAAGCTACATACATGTATTTTAGTGCAATTATTGATACAAATTAATGTAACATGATGCAAAGAGAGTTTGTGGGATGATAGGAATTCCATGAAATAAGTGATATGACTTTGATTTTCCAATACAAATAGATTTATCGTTGTGCTTCATGAATAATGGATAATGGAACTTACAAGTTGTATGTTGTTTCTTTAATGATATACACATGTAAGTTATATAAATGATGTGTTCAGGTCTACGACGCACAAAAGTTTATGTATTCGGTAGAATTTACCTGCACTTATATGTAGCAATGTAATCGAGATGAGCGAACTTTGTGGCGAAATTGAAATGATAATTCGCTTAAAAAGTTCAACCTCTCCTCGATGGTTGTCGACCGCATCAGTATTCTGTGTTATCTCTATTCAAGCAAGAATCGTCAAAGAACAGTACACGTTGCATTTTGCATTTGTTGTCAGGGATACACTTTAATTGTTATAAAGTGTCGTACATGACTAGGTAGATTCTAGATGTATAGTATATGTATATATATACACGGCTACTGAGTAACATGTATACCTTTATGATTTGTCCCTTAATTGTCATCTTTATAATACAAATAATTTCTAGATCGTTGTACATTGTTACGTTACCGATCCGCTTACGCGAAATTTACTTACATCTCTTCGCTGCCTTACGACTAAATAAAATATAAATGTATTATAAATACTTGTATTTATATATATTTATATATATTTATATATATATATATACTTTTTCCCCGTTTATATATAGTCTACTTAAATCGAGTTTGTTCAAGCTTTATTACTCATAGACAATCTGCTTGATATTTACAGAGATTAGATACAAAATTATAAACAGTTCTTAGTACAAAATAATTTTATGACTATAACGATCAAGGTTTGATAGCGTAGAACAGGCATGGGCAACTCACCGTGGCCAATGGTCAGTTTCGCTGCAATTCTCTTGTTAAAGATCGAAGACTTTTTGTGTTAATCCTGAGAATTTCGTCTATCGGATAATTTTTTAGGAAGGAAATGTCTAAAAGTGTGCAATACGTAGCCGAGTGATATAGCCGTGTGAGTGTTGCCCCTACCTAGATAGAAAATACAACTAGATGAGCTCTTCCTCAGTTTATTCACGATTACCTGTAAATTCCTCGCAATTCCACCATAGAGGTCAACAATACGGTATATCGAAATTATATTTCGCTCGTGCACGAAAGAAAAAATTTATCAACGATTATAAATATATTAATTTCATTGCCGTAATCTTTTAATCATAATGATATACCACTTTGTACGATGCAGTTTAAATTTATCTGAAATGATTTCTAAATTAAGCATAACATGGCATATACAATATACGCGAATGCATAACATTAATGACGATTTTAATGATGTAGTTTCATGGAGCTATAACGTTCATCTTTAACGGAGTTAAATAACTGTTTGTTTCTATCTTGAAAACATGATTTAATTAAAATGGTTTTTATTAGCATATTATTTGATTTATGTATAAGAAATCTAATATTTTCTTTCGCGCTAATAAAATTATATTTATTTTCGAGAATTAAGATTTATGATAAAGAAGAGATCGTGTCTTTAAATTATTGTATTCTATAAATTATAAAATGTTAATTCTGTTAGTTGTAATCGTATTTTAAAAAAGTCGCGATTGATACTAAATATATTTTCTAAATTCCGAGGCAAGCGTGATTGTCAATAATACGCATTTAAAATGTATATCGAAGAAATCAGCAATGTATATAGTTGAATGATAAGGAAATTGCAAGTAAGTATTTGAAATCGAGCTTATCAATATATGTAGGGTCTTCAAAAAATGAAATTTCATAAGGATCTAGCGTGTTCGTACCTCACAATGCTCGAACAAAATATTTTTACTCGTCCCTGTTACTGCAGTTCCAAACATTTACTTCATTGACGCCATTGATAGAGCTCGAATTGTTCACAAAGAATATAATTAATCATCATTGGAAAAAGGGCACGCTAGGTAGAAGTAAGTTATCTAGATTATAATAGCGAATCTTTGCATAGAGAAAGGATTACGCATATTTTCTTTATGAGTATATTATCCTATTTCACTAACGTCACTAACTATAAATTATGGAGCAGCTGCATTTTGGATTTATATAAAGCTGCTAGATCCTAAACGTAAGATCTGAATTTTCATCATTCTTCATAATTGTTCCTTTCAGATTTTTATTAATATAGAATTGATTATAGATAATATTTTATCTGAACTACGATTTATAGTAAAAACAAAATAATTTGGAATAATCCTTTCGCCATGAAGATTTTTGAATTGGTAGGTACAGGTAGATACGTAGAAATATACTAAATTATCACATGAGTAGACAAGTAAGTTACTCGTTAGCAGTAAAGGGCAACAATATAGCCAAAGGCAGCGTTATGCTTATATTGGCGAATCTAAACGCAACTACAATTCATTTTCTATTATCATCTAGAAATATAATGGCAGTTTTGCTTCGGACTAAAAATGTACCAACGAGAGAGATGGGTAGTATTATTGTTTCAACTCAGTCACAATCGGTGCGAAAAATCGATTGGCCAAAACGTTTCGCGATAATACGAAATTATTACATGTCTGTTGATCATCCGATACTCTTATGCAAAATGTAAATTAGACTTAACAATCTTAGGCTTAATCGATTGGCTATTACTATTTACTTCTGGCAAGATCAAAAATTGGTATTGCCTATTTCTTACCTCGTAAATTTATACGCGAATTCGCATTAATTATAATTCTCTTCCACTCGCTTTAGACGATCTCGATTTCGGTGATATAGAAGCAATTCCAGTTACGTTTAAATTCAACGCGTATTTCAACTACATATGGCTATGCCTCCGTACCATCTCTACTCCTCACGCGGTATTATGTTAATTTATATAAATAGTATTTTAATGATATAACGGTAACATCGTCTATCCGCTAAATATCGCATAAGTTATAATAGTCCATCTGATATAAATACACGGAACTTAAAATAAATTGAAATGTATTATCAAAATCGAGTACAACGAAAACGCGCAACGGATATAAGCCCGTTAATTTCGAAGTGTTTGAAAGTGATTATGATTCACTTTCCTTCGCGCATTTTCTCTTTTTAAATTTTATAAGAAAGTACATTCCGATATGTTAAACTTTCGTCAACCTATTACCACTTGCTATGGATGTATAACTTACCGGAAGCTAAACAATTGCCATCGTTTTCACATTAATACCAAATTACAAGCGAGCGCGTGTGGCGTTCTCGCTATCTCAAAGACAATTCGATTTTCATTCGTCATTCTTGAAAAAATGTAATGATAACGTTTCCTTATTATGATACGCCTATATGTACAATATTCTAATTTCATTGATCCCGCCTATCATATAAAGTTACAATTATGATGTGTCATAGTCATGATACGTAATCTATTACCATCTTTCAATGCAGAATAGGTAAAACGTTACCCTTCGTCTACCTTACGCTTACGACATATGATATTCATCAGTTATGACAACAAATCCCATTCACATTAACTGTGATTGCAGTAGTTACATTCGAATAAACATGTATTATCGAGAAATCTTTACAGTCACTTGACTGCTTCTGAAGTTAATTCAGTATTCTCACATGCATTACGTTTCACACAAATCTCTGTTTAGATACGAACCAAAAGTATTGTTAAAAAGACGTTTAATTTTCTTATTATCAGATAATTCATTGATGCGTCACTGCATCACGATAATAATTATTTCGCCATTTCGCGATATGTCTTATGACGATAAAGGATTTCACGATGTAAATCACATGTAGATTCGTCTCACAAATAGGCCCAGAGTGTCTGGGGACGATACCAATATAATATGTTGAAAGAGAGTAAAGGAGAGCGAAAGAGAAAGGGAGAAATAGGCACCCACACGTTCATAAAATACAGTTATAATGTTTTACGATATTAACTCGAACAGTCGTAGCGTCTAATATCGTAGTTACTATATTGCCGTACGTCAATGTGATTTACACATTTCTCATCGAACCCTTAATCAAAATGATATAATCCCGAAGGAGCCCTAATCTTTAAGTAATGATTCTTCCTATTTGCGTAATTGTCTAATTGCGCAGTATAGGTACCCATCCGTGCAGGAATGTTCACAGCTGTATTACAGTTACATACGATATTGCTCCTAAGTTCCTGATGAGAAAATTCTCCTCGTTTCATTACCTCACAAACGTCCAATATCCTTCAAATACCCTCAGAGATTCTTTGTCGAGCGATTATCTACGACAAACTCTTTATTCCGCTTTCGTTCGATTGTCGTATTTTCTAATTCGCATCCGTTCTTGTCTTTTCTTACATTTTCGAAAAGAGTCCTAATAGGTTTATTCCAGTATAGATCTTCGCACTATATACTCTGCCGTGAATACTCGCGAGATCCGTACTTGGTGTCCTAAATCGATTAGATATGCTCGAACAGTCTCGCTACTGAGAATTCTATGAAGATCAGTTGTACGCGGCACGCGATATATCTTGAACTACTATTCGTAGTTCAACAAATCCCATATCATAAGATTTTCTCAAAGATTCAACTCGCACTTAATTCTTCTATCTTTATTTACTATTCTAACTTTATTTTCTGTCTGTTAATACTCGTTGTCCGAAAAAAGTACACGTATGAATAGGGAGAAATAGAAGGACAATCGATTTCTGTCGTAAATTCCAAGTTTCAAAGCCTTGTTTCGTTGACGGACAATAAATTTCCATTGTTGTACTTATTTCGATGTCGCGATACGTAATATGTCCTCTCATCGTATCTCTCACCTTCTTTTTTCAATTCTTTTTCTCATTCAATCATTATTCGCTTGTTATTTCTTGCAATATCTCGGATAAGAACGTTGTCCGTCATTGTACACTCGTCGTTTCGTTTCAGAAACAAATTTGTTCCGATTTGTATGACTATTAAGAATGTTGCGCTCGCTGAAATTGGGGGCTCAATATCAGGATGTTGGAGCGTATCCAAGATTTTTCCGCTGCAGAAAGAGCGATATCTCACGGAAAGTCGGTCTCTCAGTTTCCTCTCGTTGCCAGCACTCGAGCATCAGATCGTAGATGTCCTTGGAGGAGGCGGTGGGCCGAGGCAGATAATCGAAGCCGTTTCTAGGATCTTCCTTGCAACTGTCTTCAGGATTAGCGTTGCTGCAGTCAGCGGCATGATGCAGTTGCCGCAGGCTCTGCACCACTTCCTCGTCGGACAGATGTTCGTAGGGGACACGTCTGCCAAGATTCAAAATCTCCCAGAGGGTGACTGCGAAAGCCCACACGTCGCTCTTGGTCGTGTACTTTCCCTGAAAATCGGATTTAACGTACATTATTTGAGAATTTCGGCGTCTGCAGCGGTTCGAGAATTACCGATAAATCTCGACATATTGTGAAGTGCCATTCGAAATAAAATAGTTGAGGCCACAGCTTACCAAAAATATTGACTCCCATGCCATCCATCGTACCGGCAACGGCATAGTTCCATCAACTTTGTAGTAATCGCAGGCGTACAGTTCATTGTCCGTGCCGAAATCCGAGATTTTGATGTGATAAGCCTTACCAACCAAACAGTTTCTACAAGCAAAATTATAACGTATAGAGAAAGTGAAATTATTTCTTCTATTCTATCATGCCGAGAGAAAATTCAAAATCATTTTACATTGATTTTCGTGTGTTGCTCGATAATCTCCGCAAATCGTTCGAGCGGAATATAGCGCTTAAGGCTTTAGGATAGCTCGAGTATTTCTAGGAATTGAACAGAGAGTTTCGTTACACGTTCGCGCGCATCGAATTGAATACTTTTCCGAGCGACTTGTCTGAAAACGAAAGAGACGAAGCCAGCCAGATTGATCTCTCGCCGGTACGTGGCCGCGTGGAGTGCATAGCGTACAATCTGCATACGCGTACGCATTCTGTGCATGGCAGTCAACCGGAAGCGAGAATGGTTGTCTGCACGTAACATTTACTCGTGTATGTGGTCGAGCTGCATTTCCTGCCCAAACACACACGAATGTGCAATTATACTCGATGCGTGAATAAACTTTCTCCACATTAAATTATCGCAGCAGTAATCGTAAAATGTTTCTTTTAAGAGAAAAGCTCGATATAAAAAATTTATCCGTTTGACAGTATCTGCGGAGATAATAGAAGTTTTGTAATTATATAAATTTAATCTTAATATGTAATAGACGTAATTACTTAATATCTCTTATCACGAATGCGTCTGATATTTCATCTCGTTTGTCCTTTGAGCGGGTTCAACTAGAGATACGTTCAAGTATTTCCTTGAGGAGAACTTACAATTACAGATGGATAAGCATTCATACAACTTCCGTTCAAAGCTTCAGACATTGACCAGTTCGCTTTAAAGACGAACTAATCTTCGCTATCTGAGAGACGACCAACCAAACGTTATCTGAATAGTATGGGTATGGAATAGATAGAATCAATTAATTTCACCGCCGGAACAAAGCTCCAATTTGGCAGCAGAACCTGGTTAATTAGGGGCGCTTTATCGATCATTGCTATTGGCTACTTCGCCATGCGTCGACAGGGTTGACCCCGGTTCTCCCTATATTGTAGAGTACGACAGTAATGCAATAAGCCGCGTTCACGCCTCGTATTGAAGCTATTGCAGTATAAATCAGGTGTGATGATCTCCGCTCCATAATATGATGGTTAGAACTTTGATCGTTCGCATTATTACCAAAAATAATAAATCCTGATCATGGAGATTCGAAATCTGTGTAAAATTTATGTCTCATAAAATTTTAATTGCCTAATATCCGGATATCAGATAGACTAATGCTTACTAATATATTATTTGTTATTTATAGTTAATTCCAATAATATGCGTTGTTACACATTCATGATATTGTAATATAAATTTAAAATTATTTTATGTGATTATTTCAAATATTTAAGGATTTAAACATATTAGTAGATAATTCGTTAATGCATATAGAAATTTTACACAGTTACAATTTTATTATTTAAATGTATATTAATACAATAGAAAACGCTATGCTCTTTATGCAAATCAAAATCATTAATTTCTATTACCTAAATTTTAATAATTCCAACAGATTATGAGAGTAATTATATACAGAACTTGTCAATTAAATCTTTGTCAATTAAAATAATAATAAAATATAATTAAAATCATATTTAATAATAAAATTTCACTAAAATCATTAGTTTCTTAACTTATTCATTATTCATCTTTTATTTTATATTTATACAACAGAATTTTAATCTAAAATTATTGTAGGGAAACAAGAAATTGATGATATTATGAATAGCTTTACGCGTAAAAATGTGAGGAAGAAGGATCAGAAAAAAAAATCAGATATGTTGAGCATGACGAAAGATCTCCTTCGTGTCTGTAATCAAAATCGGAACAAAGACAGGCTTTCTTGGAAGGAAGCAGAATATCTACATTCAACTCGCGACGACTTCTTCGATGGATAAAGAGAATCATCCCTGTCATTGTGCAAGTTGCAAGTCGAAGTTAAACTCGGAATCACTTGGCCATTTGACGCAAGCACGAGCGCTATTGTCAATAGGAATAGAAACGTTAAGTGTACTTGGCTGATTGACGCGGTTGTATAATTGAAGTCGATTCCAACGTATCAATATTGAAGTCGGACGTTCGGCCTCAAGTTAAATTGAAAGTTGAATATTGGATATGCATTGGAAAAGAAACAAATGAACCATCGAAAGGTTTCTCAGGTAGGAGTACGGCGAGGAAGTAAGCGTAGAAGAAAAGCCGACTTCTTTGAATTTTTAACCGGTTATTCGAACACGTAAGCTCTCGTCAGCGGAGAATAAAATTCTTGCATACCTACAGTCTTCAGTATTCTCGAGGGTGGATAAGGAGAACCGTGGCTTCCTCTATCGCTGGAAGTTACATTTTAAATCCAATGTTGGGATCTGCGAGGTCGAATGACTGTATTACGAGTTAAACGCAATACTTTAGTATTAAAGTTTGTCTATATTTGCCGCAAAGAAAAGCATAGAATTTTGCCGCAAGAGAGAAGATATGAACGAAAGTATTTTCGGATCTTTTAGCAAAAACTATTTCTATCTGAGAAACAAATTTTTCCTTTACAAAGAAACGTAATAATGTTTATATTGCATTTTTTTTTGGCTAAATTGAAATTGGAAATTGCATGACTAAAACTATATTTTGAATGTGAGAATGAACAGTAGAAAAAAAAATATTAGACATATCGAGTACTACTTACACTTGTTGCCAGAAAGAAAACGAAAGAAAACTCGTCCGGTACATTTGTGATTCAAAATAGGATGAAGGAAATCTCTTTTACCGGAATGCAAAATACCCACATGCGGGAATACAGAATACAGGCTTTTGCTATTTCTACTCCTTTAGACGTACATTTATTCATAGTGTACTCACACTATCACCAATCTCTGATGTCGCACATTAATAGAATAACATTATCAGCATTATTGGCGAGTTGTACTGTAATGCGAGATTTTACTTTCGTTCGTATAATATTGGTCTTTTTATATTTTTTCCGGTTGGTCAAACACTCGCATTGCGCGAATCCACTATCCTTTCCATCTTTAAAGCATTACATAGCGCTATCGATCTTCTCATTCGTTGGTATTCTTTTTCCATTCGAGCCAATTGAATTGCATTACCGTTTGATCAGCAATCGATCCCTTCCTTCTTTTTCACTTGGCTTGGCTTCGACAATGACTCTATAGCTACACCGCGCATTCGCGAATGAAATAAGAGCCTGCGATGGATTGGCAGTTTGTCTCGAGCGGAGGAATCGGTAGAACATCCTCGGTACTCGACCAACCGGTTTCGATAACGTTTAAACTCTATAGTTCGGAATCCTTCTGGTTCGATTTAAATGAATAAAAATGTTTCGCTTCGCTCTTTCTCGTTTATCGCGATAGATAAATCGCGCGCAAAGGTCGTTCGATATAGAAAGGGCAAAAATGCATTTCCAAAGTATCGCGTGCGCGCTATTGATACCCGCAATGTCCATTTCTCTTTTGACGCCGCCAGTCACGAAGAATTTATGCCCCACGGTGGAATTCCCATACGGTCGCGTATTTCACTGAATATCGTCGGTTCGTCACGCTGACGTGTGCCATCAAAGTGGAAGTTCAGCGGTGGTGCCATTAAATTCTGATTAAATTTTGATTAAATCCCGGTACCTATACAAAAGGCATCGATCTATTTGCAACGCGATCGGATCGTATCCCGCTTTTTTTCTCACAAAAGCACAGAGAAGGATAACGTATCGCACAAATTTTTATAAAGCTCCGTGTGTGGCATGTTAAAAATTTAACCAAAGGATTATCTATGGCTGCTGCAATCACAGACGCGGACATTCCACTCCCTCGAATGCTCTCGAAAATATTTTGAAATTTGCAACACTATTAGCATTTTGTCATGGAAAATGCTAATGAAAATGTGAGCAGCGTAAAGATATCTCGTTTCGAATATCAATGAATATCGAACATAGTGAGTACTTCTCGCAATCATATATATAAGTTTAAAATTATTATCTTAGTACAATTAATATAATAATGCGAATTATTTCGGATTTTACTTATATACATATATGTATATTTCTGTTCATCTAAATCAATATTTTGTTGTATATGACTTTATGATGGAGTACATGAGATAGGGATGACACAGAAGTAGTTTTGACGATACTTCTGAACGATATTTCTGCAATCGATGGGTCGAACCATGTCAAAAGCTCTTAGGAATGCTGACAGGGCTGATATCGTCATGAAAGCTTCGCAGGAAGTGTCTCTCGCTATACATTAAGATTTACGAGCGAGAGTTTGAGAGACACTGTCCAGCCGGAAACTAGGTCCCACGTGCTATGAGAACTCGGTGGTTTGCACGAATATGCGCCCGCGTGTGTGCGGAAGATATACATATATGCACATATGTGCATCTAAACGTCCTATCGATTCAACGAGATGGCCATTGCATTTCAATAACAGCTACGTAGATGGACTTTGTTTCATATACGAGATGTGTACTTTGTATTCGTAGATCGATGATTATCGATATTGGTTACTGTATACGTTATGTGACCTGAAGATCATCATGAAGATTTATCTATGCAATATTAGAAGCATGGAAATTAAATGGAGATTGTTTGAAAACATATGGAGTTCATATGAAAAAGATACACATGTCTATATGCAAAATGTCATGATAGAATAAGTATAATAAATCATGTAATTTGTAATATCGATTTTAATTGTAATATCTATGAGATGAGTCGGTGCAATATACATTTTATACTAATGCAATATTTTCATCATTAAATTTACGGGCGCCTGCGCGTTATCTGTGATCGATGGAAAATTCAAGGAGAATAATCGGCAAGTATTCCGGCATTAAAATTTCATCATTATCAGCACAGGCTTACTTAAATTTTCAGTTCTGCGCTTTCAGTTAAAGATGTGTTTGGATCGAAACATATAAAAAATGTATAAATTCTTCTTTTTAGACAATAATCCCGGTCCTTTTCCGATTTATACTTAATCTCTATTTATACTTAATGCGAGGCAGATATCCTTTTGTAGTGAAAGGAAGGTTGAAAGGAAAATCGACTGCAAACGTGACAAATATTAGGCCATTATGTTGGATTGAGGAAGGTGGCTATTGTGTGTTCGAAGTCGCGCACTTTGAGGTTGGTTGCTCCTGCGAAAAACTCGGAGGAATCATTTGGCGATCGGTTTACGAAGGACACAATATTATAAGTTGATCCAGATAGTTACGACGATTGAATGCGATTGGATAGAAAATAGAAACAAATAAAACGTCAAAATTTTCTACACCGAGATCACAGTACCATTCACAAACTAGCTGCTTGCTCTTCTCGCCGCATACCTCGCGACGATTCACTAACAAATCGTTGATTTCCCATGCGGTTCTCGGCTCCGTTTGTTTTGGGGCTTATGGAAATGCACTGCGGGGGTTGGTATAATTCAATTTCATCCTGAGAGTGTAACGGAGAGGGGAAGGGGAGGGAATCGATATCGGTGCCCCATCCCGTTTTAACAGGTTCTCGACGTGGTAAAATCCTCTCTCTACGTACGTACACGTTATCGAGTACAAGCACACACCATGAGAACATCTCTGTTAGTTATTAGACTGTGCCAATTAAAGCGGACGGCACAATCTCAAACAAGATCGTGAGGGCTACATCCGTCGAAAGATAATCTCGATTCGCTACTATTTAAAGTCGATAGCACGAATGGAGTCTTGTTAGCCGATGAAGCGGAAAGCGAGATGGGGAAAAATACGGGGAGGATGAGTAAATTTACGCCGGGAGATAAATCAAGAGTGTAACGGATCCATTTATCCCTTCCGCAATAACGTAAAAAAACCATGCCGCGACATTCACGCCGCGCCATACCTCTTCTATGCGTTTGGTCGCGACCGACTTTTGAAATTACTTTTCAATAAAAATCGCGCAGCGAGATATATATATCGCGTTTTTCAACCGGTTCCCCCGCGACACAGGGATCATCCCCGGCTGCGTTAGGAATTATAAAACCCTCTGCATATTGTTGCCGCCACGAAAACGTTGTAATTTTCCTCGCGTCATGTCGACCGAGAAGATTCCCTTGTAATCTTACATCTTCTCGACACGCATCGGTGCACTCGCGCGAGAAAGAGCTTCATATTCACGTCTGTATTCAAATCTCCGATCCATTCTCCAATTTCGTTTAATCTAAGACTCGGCAGGTGGAGTATAATGGAATCTGCAGAAATATACTACTGTCTGTTGAATATATGTATATAATAAAAAAAGATATACGCGATATAGTCATTTTGACTGTTAAAATTGCATCATAAAGAATTATTAACGCGTAATCGTTTGTAAGCTTGTATTACTTAAACTAAAGCGGCGTCTATAATGAGATTTTAAGGCGTAAAACTTAAGTTTCAAGTCCTAAGTCGTAAGAAATTAATCAATCACAGTCGAACATGAGGAGAATAATCGATTATGATTGCGTCAATTTTTTACGGCTTAGGATTTAAAAACTTAAGTTTTACGCTTTAAAATCTTATGTAGACGCCGCTTAATGTATAAATCACGTATTATGCTAACTGAGGATCCATTGAAAGGATTTTGTTAATTTAACAAGCCATCAGTATCTTTAACTGATGATCGGTAAATATGTGACAACAAATTTTGTTGTGTGATTGCTATTAGTCTGCTACCAACCAATATTATTAGTAACAGAAACAAATATACAATACAATAGAATCTAACCTATCTTAGTTTATCTTTTGGATAAACTTTAGACTCGTTTACATAGAATTCATAGATGATCGTGGAGTCTTAAATCGTAGGAAACCAACCAGTCTATATCTAATCTAATATAATAGGGAGAATACTTGACTAGAATTGATCAATTTCTTACGAATTTGAGCTTGCAATCATCTATCTTTTATATCAGTCTCTTATTTGCAAACTATTGATTATAC
>Ga0157363_1000394_pt1 | contig 33064 bp, 20 predicted proteins | sample AttsexASBM1_FD_111477 | JGI IMG/M metagenome (GOLD analysis project Ga0157363, IMG submission 111477) | Fungus gardens microbial communities from leaf cutter ant in Ribeirão Preto, State of São Paulo, Brazil - Atta sexdens ASBM1 | ecosystem: Host-associated > Fungi > Mycelium > Unclassified ... | reverse complement strand
TGATTTTCTCCTTGAAAATATAATGACTTTCAAAAATCTGAACTAACAATAAGAGTATTTAAAATAGTATAGAGTTAACGAATTTAACACACACAGGTCAACTAAATTAAACGAACAAAATTTTTAATACTTAATATAGAATTATTATATGTATCAATAGAAAATGATGATAAAGATGATAGTCCAGTGGATAGTCCACCTAATCGTAATGCAGAGAAGGGCTGGAGTCTTTGGGATTTAGTACGAGGTGGTTGGAACATTAGAGAAGGTCCATCTTCGCCAATACCAGATTCAAATCCACCAATCCGTCCAGGTCAAGGTAATTCTATACACATTATTACACTATTACAATGTATAGAAACCTTCTCTGCATCATAAATTATTTACAAATATTTTTTGCGTCATTAGAATTAGCACAACGATTGGATTATGTGCTTCGTGCGGTTGGCTTAGGAAGAAATTATTTGTATACTGTAACGGCACATACGGCATATTGGAATAACTACGATGTAGCCTATTTCGTATTAACAAGACTTTTTCCAACGCTGGAAACTTGATGGCGGTTTAAACAGTTTAATGCAGAGTCCCAACAATTTCTGCTAAGATGCTCTAGTCCATTGTAGGCCTTCTTTAGAACGTGATATCGCAAATAGGTCTGCTACCAAAACAATCTGTGATAACGGAAAAATGATACAATAATGTTGCGAATTCTATGAAAACCGATCATTTTATATAATTGTATAATTTAGTAATCGCTCTGCATCAAGTTACATGAGACGAACGTTGTTTTTACTCGTTTTGGAAAATAATTGTTTGTACTAAAATTAGGTAATTGATATTTGTACATAACATAATAAATTCTGTATCATACAGAAGCGCATGGAAGAAAATGATAAATTTTATGAAATTTTATGTTACTATCTAATAGATATAGTATATGAATATGCTAGATATTTATTAAGTATAATATTTTGTAAAACTCTCTATAACTTGTTATGACACTGCAAGCTGTTTTCAAATAATACATTCTACAACAAGCTGTTACTTAAAGTCTGAAGCCGTAAAAAATTGATCAATCATAGTCGAATGTGAAAAGAATAATTGATTACGATTGGTCAATCTCTTATGCCTTAAGACTTAAAAGCTTAGATAATGGTTTGTTGTAGAAAATTTACAACTGACACATTAGTTTGATAACTAATGTATTCTTTATTATATGTTGATTGCCTTTGTTATTGCCATATGTATAAATAATATTTTAAGATTAGCGCCAAATACGCTAAATATTATTGATCTTACAATGAAATGAAGTAAGATATTGTGATGCTTACGAATTTTTCTTACATGTATATTTGTTGTTATTCGATTTACGAATGTATACTCAGAAGTATTCATATAATGTAGAAGTACTCGAATAATGCAAAAACATGAGACATCATATAACACAGGTTTTTAAATAATATATAATTTTAAATACAGTATACAAGTATTTTGGTATAGCTTTATATCTCTCTAATTCATACTTTTAATTTAATAACTAGTAATTTAATAACAAGTATTATATAATTGTGTTCCTTCATATTGTTTTAAAGAACTTATGGAAGCGTAAATACTCTTATGAATTTCATTAAGGAACTTCTAAGTATAGGTATAGTCGCCATTATATTGCGTCATAAGACAGAAATAATACGTTGAAATTTTTTGTATGCCATTTATAAATAAATTTGAATAAAATATGTAATGAAATCGTTTTAAAATACTTAAACTATTCTTTCTCTCTCTGACGGGAAATAATCGTAAAAGGCATGTGAGATCCTAGAACATATATTAGGTGTAGTAAAAAAAATCCATTATTTTTGCATGAAATTGAATGGAAAAATAATGGATTTTTTTTTACTACATCTAATATAAATGGAAGGAGAATTGTCCATGCTGCCCATATTGAGCTTAAAATCAACATTTATGCGAGAGAGAAAGCTAGAGAGTCCCAAATGCTCGTAATGCGCTTGCCCAGGTTGTCGTCTGTGTGAGTTGTACATTTGTTTAATGTTCCTCACATTAACAACAAAATAAAACGGAAGAAAACGGAATGACACATGCGAATTATAGTCAATTGGAACTAGTCAATTGGAGCTTTCTGAATTCTCTTCTAGTAGATGTTGGCTTCAGGGAGTAGCGATCGTGTAACTTTTTCTCCAGGACGGAAACATGAAAAATGAACATTTTTTTGTACATAAAAATTTTCACGTTTCCGCTCTAAAGAAAAAGTTAGACGATTGTTACTCAGATTCAATACTCAATTCTTCTTCCATTTATATAGATATATGTTTTAAGTGTAAAGTATGTTTACCAGCGTTTATTTAATGCACATGCGTAGCCTATTTTCATCTTATGACTATTTACTGTCAGGAGAGATAAGAATTTTTTTCATTTTTTATGTTAAAGCGATCTCATTATTTTGTTTGTTTCAAATTTTCTTCATTTATAAATAGCATGCAAAAAACTTCAACGTTATTATATTTCTCTTGTGACATCACGGATTCAATGTGGCTGCAGTAATTATTCAGAAATTTAGTAGAATGCGGTCCGTTTTGCGCTTACAACACTTTTAAGCACTAACAATAAGTTAGTTAATCATTTATCCTTGTTTAATATTTAGAGTCCGATCGAAATTTGGTTTTGGTTTCGGTCAGTTTCGGTAAAAAAAATCAGGATTTTTATTATTAAGAGAAAATTTCGATGGATAAATCGAAACTGTACAAGTTGCAACACGCCAGTGAACGTTTAAAAAATAACTGTTCGATTTTAATATTTTTAATTATTAACTCGTGATTAAGCTTAAAACAATTTGAGTACAAACTTTGATGTGATTCCTAATAATAACTGATTTGATTTCTGTAAAAGTTCAGGATGTAATATTATTATTATATTATTATTATATTATTATTATATTATTATAGTTAAATATTTTGATAAAATCTTGTTTTTTAAAAAATACATAAATTTGTCATGATTTCTGAAAGTTTCTGTAAAATTAATAAAAAAAATGTCGATTCCAGTCGACAAAAATGTCAGCTTCTCTGTCTCTCTTTCCCTCTCTCTCTCTCTCTCTCTCTCTCTTTTAATAAGACTTATCTAAGTTTCGGTTTCGATTTCGTTTTCGGCCGAAATTGAATGACAACCGAATATTCGTTTTCAGTTTCGGCCGGAGGCCAAAATGTAGTTTCGGTCGGACTCTATTAATATTTGATATAGTATAATAAAGATAAATTGGTGTTTGCAGCGTGTGAGCGTGAAAATGAACCATACCCTTAATGAATAGAATTATAAAATTTTCGAACACGATGCTATAGCGAATTCTCTACAAAATATTAAGTAATTAAGTTTATAAAAGGGGCTGTTCTCCAAAATAAATCTGACCTTGATATATTTTGTCAAAATTATCCTGAAAAGACTCTGAGTGACCTCCAAGGCTATGTTCGAAAACACTTTCTAAGTACCTCCGAGTATCATTATATCCTCATTCAATATTTGGTGAACAACAAGAATAAAATAATATTTGGATGTACTCGTAGTATTTTTTAACATAGCTCAAAAAATTTTAGTTGTTATTCATTAAAAAATTATTAACAAATAAAGTTAATATAATAAATGAGTTTAACTTTATAATTAAAATCTATGTGAAACGATCACGTAAACGCGATAGTGAATTCCGCCCTCTCTTGAGAGCTCCACCTCTGAAAAATATAATCCTAACCCAATCTAAAAAAATTTTGATATTGAGTATAGGCTCTCTCGATTTGAATTAAAAGTTATAAATCTAAATGGAACCTTCACATTGTAAAAGACATACTCGGAAGCGCCATAAATTTCGCCTCTGTTGTGAACTGCAATACTGAAAAATTGTAACCATCTGTTACTTTTTGTATGAATTGATAACTTTCCACACGAAGATCCCACATGGATTTACAATTTTTTATAGTTGAATTCGAAAGGTTTACCCATTATGCATGATCCGATCGGAGAACCTGTCACATGATCTCAATCAATCAGAAATTAAACTCATTACAACGTGAATGAGTCATGTGAATCACTGCAAATAAGCTCAAAACTTGATTGGCCAGATCCCCCACTTTTTTCAATCTACTGCGCATCCATAGAAATGGGAAATCTTTCTAATTCAATCAAGTAACTTTCCATGTGAAAGTAATAAAGTTTGGATTAGATTACTTTTTTGATAGTAGAATTTATCCGCAAGGAGGGGCGAAATCCACTACACAGAGTGACCTTTATGATTCCTGCACATTAGGGATAGTCAAAAAATGAATTGATTTGATTTCTGCGTCGTAAATCAATTCGAATCGAATAAGAACGATTCGAATATATGATACTAATCGAATGATTTGAACCGATTCAATCGATTCCATTCGATTTTGTTTTATTTTATGCTACCTCGTATGCTGACGCGTATAAAAATGAATATAGATTAGTAAAATTGGTCAGAACAATCAGAGAATAATTATTTGACGTCTAATTGTCTGTTAGCCCTTAGAGCAAAGATTCAATTTGAAGTATTTTAACTGCGAAATAAAGACTGAAAGTCTTTATTTGAAATATATAAAAAATTTTATTATAAATTTTAATATTTTTAAAATGTCAATAAAATATATAAAAAATATATAAATATGAAACATATTAACCCTCATCAGGTATTATCATGTTTAATATATTTTTACAATACTTTTAAAACTGCCTTAGTGGAAAAAATCGCCGAAATTATTGAAATCGACAATGAAACGTTGAAATAAGAAATGAAAATGACTGACATATTGTTGAAAATATTTCAGCATAAATAATACTTTTAATATTCAAATAATATGAATTTTAAAGATAATTAATAAAAATTAATGAAGAATGCATGTAAAATGCACAAAATGCTATTTTCTAAACAATAAACTTATGAATTTATTTATTTATCTACTTATTTCTATGATGTTTAATAGATGAATTAAAATCCATGATTGAAATAATAATAGTACTAAAAAAACGTTACAATGTACGTACACTCGGTATTCCTTGGTTGGTCATATTGTTTTTATCTTACAAAGAGTGTTTTCTCTTCAGTTAAATAAGATCTTATGACGAAAATATAAACTAAATATGTACATTATAAAATATGAATACAGGATTATAATAAAACCATCCGTGGTAGTTATATAGAAGGCAATTATTTGCTTATGATAGATTACACGACGACCATGACAATTTTACATTTATCTTTATTAACAATAACAGAATAAATAAACTGAGCAACAAATTGATGCAAATCTCTCTTCTGGGGATCTATGGCAGCTTCTGGAGTAGAAAAACTTAAATTTATCCATGGTACATGACATTGAAATCGATGTCGATTCGACGTCATTTCTCTAGATAGCGACGAGGCATTTTAATGGTCATAAATTTCCAGCGCAGTCACATAACGCAGGACAAAACGTATTATATGTCGCAACAAGAATCGGATGCTTTTGTAGTGAATTTAATCTTTCATTATATTCTGCGAGTATCATTAATTAAACGACTGACATTCACGCTTAACGTATTATAAAGCAATATAATAAGCGCAATCGTACGGAACTCTTGCTCGTTCGTAAAAACATAAACTCGGCGACTAGCAAAATTGATGGTTTTTTTTGATAAAAATTATTTCATAGTCGTAATGGAATATATTTTGTACTAATTAATTATTGAATCAATTCAATATGATTCTCTCTAGAATTACATGTTATGTTTTTACGTACATGAACTACAACATTGGACCTTTCAGATTCAATCAAACATTTTTACACATAACTCTGAAAAAATTATATATTTCGATTATTGTATATAACTCTACTAATTTTTTTCCAGAAAAAACGTCAGACATTAAGAGATATGACTATAAAATCAAAATTCAAATTTATAAATTACAAGAAGCAAAAATGTTTAAAAAAGAATCTTCAAAGGAAGTTAACGATTTAAAATTTTTATTAAGTTTCATAGATTTACGTGTGTAGTTCTAGGATTAAGAAATCATTCGAGTACTCATAAAAATATTTTTGTCCCAAAATGATTAAAAACCGTTTCTAGAAAAAAAATATATGAATAAAATTGACAGTTTTCTATTAATGGAAAAAAATAATTAAAATAATTAAAATAAGTAAAAATAAAATGTTGTACATGTTTGGGGGTTTATTGATGTATCACGAATGTTTTCATCTACGTTTTTAACACGAATTGTTTTTTTCTAAACACGAATGTTTTCACCTACCTAAGAAAGGATTAATTACGTTGACGTTGCATCGTGATCCTTGCGTGAGAACGTAGTATTATGGAAGCATTATTGTTATTACCGATGTTTTATATTAACCTTTGGCACTTAATATAATGTGATAAAGCAACTTATACTAGTACATATGCCAATAAAAACACATATCGAGAATAAAAAATGTACAGAATTTAAATGAAAAACTTATAATGACGCTCAATATTACTAAAAGTTATATTTCTATTATTTCTATTTAAAGACAGTCTAGAAGAATTTTTCTATATTTTATTAAAAACTATATATTTTGTTTTAATAATATATAAAGTAATATAATTAATAATTTAGTTATCTTTATGTTAACGGCTTTAAATTATAACATATTAAAAATTACAATACATTTTTTGGAAAATCAAGTAAATGCGAAGAAATAAACGAATTATCTCTAAATTTTAATACAGCCAATATTATCGATAAATATACTACTAAAGAACTTGATTGAACTTGATATTTTACATAGATATGATAATTAATAACCATCACCATAATTATGGAAATCAATAATCATCTCTTATAGTAGTTATAGAAAGTAATGACTTAGTATTATGACTAAGTATTACATTACGACATTTTGCACTTTACTGACAATAACAACAGAAGGAAGAAACTAAGCAATAAATTAATATAATTGAGTTCAGATGGATAGCTTGCATTATTGCTTATTAATACTATCTGTTGAATTCATCATGTAATTATCTACAAACAGCGAGTAAAGGCATAGGTTCGGTTATCTTATTAAACTTATAAATAAACTTTGTAGCAAGTCTTAAAAAATTTCAAAAAATTAATTAACAACTAAGCGATTGTTGCTTCGAAAAATAAGCTGCCTCGAGATGATAATTCTCTCTCTAATAGCTTCAACATAGCTTGCTTTTTCAAATCATTTAATTTTCTTTACTAAAAGAAGTCCATTAAAAGCATATATTTCACGTTGTAATTGATACCATTAGCGAACCGTAGACAATTCGATAGATCCGGATAGCTCAGTACAATGTACTTCATTGTTGTTCAGTGGGTAATAGAAACTCGAGTAATTAAATAAAGTAATTAAATGATCGTGTCACTCACCTTTTTTCCAGAGTAATTTTCAGTATTCCAAAATCAGAATGCTATCATGATAAATCCACCTAATGCGTAACTCCCTTCGTCGTCAGGACGTGCGCTAAACTAAGATCACAAATACGCTCATCTTAACATCAAGAAAGAGAAAATGCAGGAAAGGAAGACGAAATTGCGCATTTTATGCAGATGAAAAATCTTTTGCATTTTTTAATCCACTATTTATTTTAATATATGTAAATTACAGACAGAACTCTCTACTGAAAAAAATCACTTCACACAGTTGGATGATGAAATCATGTAATTAAAACACGTAAATTATGTAACGGATTATTCCAAATCATAATCATAATGACATTTTCTTTTTTCTTCTATTTCTATCATTCAATTCTTTAAAATTGACAACTATAAAAATCACATGATGGATGAAATTAATAATTTCTAATGTGATTTTTCACATTACGTCATTTAAAAAAATCATGTACTGATTTGGAACAATCCATTATGTGATTTACATATTTTAATTACACGATTTCATCATGTAACGTTGTGACATGATTTTTTTTCAGTAGGGAATGACTTCGCTCATTCCTACTAGCATACAAAAATGAAAGCTGAAAAATTTAATAAATGAAAAATTTAACAGGAGAAAAGATAAATATAAAATTAAACATAATACATTTAAATTTTACACATATTACTACAATATTTTTAATAAAAATATAATTAAACGCATCGTCAACATGTTGAGCTTGTGTTTACTTATTACATCCAGAATTTTAGTGAAATGCTCGTATCAAGGATGGAATTCAATCGTATTTTTTGGTATTAAAAATAATTCTAAAAAAATGATTTTTGTTTTTTCAATCGAATTCGATTTTTCTCGTAAATATACAGAACTAAAATACGCGTGACGCATTCCAAAACGGTGAAAAACACAAACGTGACGAGATATCGCCGTACGAAAGCGAATATAAAAAAAAATCGGCTTGATTTTTTTAGCAAAAAGTGCTATTCACAAGACTCTATTATTAGCGTGTATAGATTTAATTAAAATGGGCACATGGTTCAATGTGATGGTGTCTGCGCATGCTTGACTTAATTGAAAATCGGGCTGCGACCCGAAAAATATTTCCAAGAGTAATAAACGAACGAAATATTCAGTCTTTGCCTGTGTATGAATATACTTATGGATGAGAAAAACGTTTTGTATATATTCACCTATAAAACAATCTATCGTTGACGAGATTAATCTCTGTCAGAGTTAGCTCGTTTCAATTAAGTAATACATCTTTTCGAGCGAACGAAGTTAGTTAGAGTGGAATACAACGGCGGCTTGTAAAAGAAAAGTTTGGATTAGATTCAAGAAAGATCTTTTTATCCTTCTATCTTATTAGCGAATTTGTTTAATTTATAAGTGATGCAAGAGAATAGAAGTTGAAGAGAAAAAATAAGTCGAGTGGATAAATGATGCTTGCGTAGAGAGATGCTTAAGTTTATTAATACCCATTCATTCATTTGGAATATCACAAGACATGTAATTGATGACATTGATGTAATAGTCACATTAATTATACGTAGAATAAAATTGTTATACATTTCTATTAATAATCTCTCTCGATTTTGCACGTTTATATTGCGAATTGTTATATTGTTTTCTCTGTTGGATGATTATTGCGTTGGATGGTTGCCACCTTTCAATTAGTATCTTGCTGGATTCCAAAGACCCATATACCGGAAATTAATAATTATTGTCGGCAACTCTCTTATCATTTCTCTAAATAAACAGAGTCACTTTTGTGCTTTGTATCGGAAATTGCTATTACTCTACCGCAGATCTAGCACTAATTGTTCTTTACTTACGATGTAAGGATTCTAAATGATTCTAATAAAAAGTCATTGAATTTGACCCTGGAGATTTTTTTTTTTTTAGAACCGGAGGAAAAAATCGAGGTTATTACCTTTATACAGTATCATTTCTCATTTTTTCCTAAGAAAAAATCATCAAAATTTAGGATTAGAGATTTTTCTCGCCGACAGAAAACTGACGAGATGGCAACCATGGTGACTGTTTGAAAAAGTCATGAATTTTGCAAATGTATTTTGCGCACATGTCAAATGCGGCCATATTTAAACAATTGCGCCGTGGTAACTTTGAAGTAACATATCGCAAATCGCAAAAATGAATACGTGTCAAATAAAAACGTGTAAAAATGTTTACGGAAAAGAAAAATTTTTAAAAATGCAGTTTTATGATTTTCCAAAAGGTAGTAAAATGAGAAGAAACTTGTCATAATATGGAATAAGCTTTGGCACAACGCCAAATTCAAATAACCGTGGCACTATGGCGGCATCTGGTACCGCTCTTCTGATGTCAAAATGCGCAACTAGGTTTCTTCCACCATGGTTACTATATAGCAAATATAATCTAAAAACATCCGATACGACCGTACTATTAGAAAACCCTCTACAAATCAATTTCTTGCTCTATATACTTAGAATTAACTTGCAACATATCAAAAGAGTCGCATTTTATAAATAAATTATTTACCATGTCAGTATATGCTTACTTTAAGCAATAAGAATGTAATGCAATAAACCCATTTTTAAAGACTCATTAAGAAAGTAAGCACATTTCAAGATGTAGATCTATTAAACAAAATATATAAATAAAAGAGATGAGAGATATTTTAATGATTATTACGAATCCGAAAATAATTTAAATTTGCTATTGTAAGGTTGTACAGTTATAATGACATACATCTAAGAATGAAATGAATAAAAAAGTAAAGTAATACAACATGAAGTTTCGATAGAATGCAACCTTAGCCCTAAACATCCCTAAACATTCAAGAGTACAATAATTAAGTCAGCAATATTTTTACACATATTATTTAGCCTTAGTGTAATTCTAATCAAGTTGTATGAGAATATGCGATATGTACCGACGAATACATGTATAGTTTACTTGGTCGAAGAGATAATGTATGTTTACGAGTGATGTGAAGAATATTTAAACTGTTTCTATTCACAGTATCAGATACGGTATCGTAAATAGAAATAGTTTAAATATTCAAAATATCCATAAAATTATACATACTATTCTGAAATTTGTCCCTTTATAAAATATAATATTCGTTATACGTATACTATGTGGTTTCGTTGCTAGATATTCTTAGAAGATTCGAACGTCTTCCGTACAGATAGAATACGAAAACGTACGGATAGACTATCAATAATCAGATATATTAACAATCAGGATCATCACTCCGTGGTATTCTTAGTCCCGATTGTATCATCGTTACTTTGATTATATTTAGCGGAGCTTAAAACTCTCTCTTTTTCTTCAAAGCTGATAGACAGACAGAAAGGCAGAGTTTTAAGCCTTACTTAAAGTTAAAGTAACGTTGGTGTAATCAGGCCTGCTTCTCTCGCAATCAGTCAGAACGGATGCTTGTTACGAATGTCATTGTTAAGGCACAGAAGTTCGGGCACAATCACGGAGCACGGTGGACCGCTGTGCACGTGAATTGAGTGCTTGCTGAAGTGAGATCGCAACATTTCGTCTAGATGTATGAACTATTTAATACAAACAAAACGCACAGCAATTTTCCGCGTGCGCCCCATGATCGTGCTCGAATTTCCACGCCCTAGTCGTTGTCCTATTCACATAGATAATGTTAAGATAATGGAAATTAGTTAATTATGCAAATAATCTATCTAAAATAAAACAACATGTACAGATTTCTTGAGTATAAGTGCTACTTTATCACGCATTAATGAAAATAAATTACACTTAATAATATATTGAGTAATAATTATAAATTAAAACGATCAATACAAGAATATCAAGATTATTATCATTTTTTGGATAAGCCGCGTTTAGGAAAGATATATAAGTCCGAATCCTCATGCAGATGATATCTGCACTTTCACACCGATTGACGAAAAAGGAATTAACGTAGAAATAAAATTTATCCCCATTTATCCCTCTTTTTTTATCAATCACGCTCGGTATTAAAGTGCTGACATCTGAGAAACCGGGCTAAAGAAAGCTTTTGTGACTTGCAAACGTCACTCGTTATCTTTTATACACGCGAAATTCGAATATTATGCAATAGTAGAATTTTTATCATTCGAGTGGATAATTCGCGGTATAAAAGGTATTAAATTTGGCAGCTTCAGTCTGAATAATATAAAAGCCTCCATGAGTACCTCTTAAATGAATAAGATAAATACTACTCATGTATAATATTTGTTCAGTCTGCGATTCTCTCGCCGAGAACAAGAGAATATTGCTTTCTCTAACAATAAGTTATATGTAAAAAATATGTAAAAAAAAAAATATCGATAATAAAATGTATGTTATTTCGTATAAAAGAAGAAACTATTGATGAGCAATTCCGTCCGATAGGATATTGCTTCCATAAACGCGATGCAATGGATGTTCCACTATGTGTTCTCTTTAAGAGACAAACCTTCCTGATCTAAGAATATTTTTCGTATTTTTCAGAAGAGCATGATCCGTTGTTGCAGGAATACGAATTCGTTCTCGTCAAAGTGCACCGATAATCCATCAATAATTTATATTCTGAGACTTTTTTTTATGCTATCATTACGTCTATAACATGAGGTGAATATGATTAAGAATGATTAAGAATATGAAGAATAAGATATCTGTACGATTATACATAACGAGCCAAAAATTTCAATTATATCCTATTTCCGAATTTGAGAAATTTTCATCCAACGCGACTGACTTATAGCCAATTCGATTGAACGCACTAGTGCTTATTAGTAAATAATAAAGTCATTCTACATTGATTTAATCTGTAAAAGTAAAATATAAATATTTTGAATTATAAAATACAGATTTTATTTAATAGCACAATAAAATATATTAAAGATTTTATAGTTCCGTTTTTATATTTATATTAAATAAATATTTTTATGTCAATTTGTGTACGACGGCTTTAATAAGTACTGCATCAATAAGTATTAAGTGCATTCAATCGAATTTATGCTATTGTTCGCTATTAAAAAGTTGTTGAAGATCGTCACTCCTTTTATCTTTTTCGTACTCATTTGCTTACGTTTTATAAGAATATACAATCGTATAATTTATGTCGTTAACTCGATCGTTTTCTTTCCTATACTTGTGCCCCCCTATGCATTTTCTTTTCGGTAAGCTTTGCTGCCCTATAAATATATTACAATTTGATTTACATTTATACACATACAGATAAGTCCACGTGTTTTATGGCCAGACGTACGTTTGTCTCAGACATATAAAGAATAACATACGTTTCTCGTTGCAAAATATTGTCATATTTTAGCATTGAGAACGAATTCACGTCGGCATATACGGATATCTACTAAATTTCTTCACCTCTCTCTTTAAAAAAAAAAATCACTATTTTATATTTTGGCTTTACATTAATCAATTGTCACGATTAAACAGGTACTATTATATGTCCACAAAGGCATGATCTTTGATCGTCTTGCATAATCTCAATGAACATTTATCGCATTATTATCTTGCATAATCTCAATGAACGTTTATCGCATCTAAAATAGTCAAAGTTTAAAATAAGTTAAAGTACTTGTGTTGTGAAAATTAGCGTCCGCGGGAATTCAATGGACAATACGCGCCATACTACGCGCAAGTGCAAATTTACAGATGCTACATAAACTTACACGACAATAATAAAAGCCTTTTAATCGACCCGCCCACACTTAGGTACGATGTTTTTATTTATCCAAAAATCGCAACTCGAATAACTTTGCGCGAGCAGTGGGTCTTGACCAACAATCAAGACTCTCTTCGCGCCTGACCGATCAGCCTGCACGACTTCATTATGCCACACATAATGGTTAAATAACTGTTGCATAGCTGTTACGTGTCTCTTCTCCTCGGGTGTAACAGCACCATAGGTTCCTAGAATGGCCGCGGCGTCACTGTCAGGATCGGCCAAATGCTGTCGGCGTGGTTGAGTGGCTACGTAAAATGGTATGTTGGTGTTCATCCTGGCGAGCGTCAATAGCGGGCATACTACACGAATATCGGATATCATTGTGACCAATCCCTTCAACGTAGCATTGTAGTGTCTGGAAAATAGGGGAATGATTCACTTACAAACTGCAGCAATTGCCCACTGTCAATCACAGCTACTTCTGCATAAGAGGTTTTTCTATTTTTTTTTTCTGGCGCTGTGATTGACTTGTGCGCAAGTGGCTTGTATGCAACTGATATACACCCGGAAAATAGTACACACAATGCAATGTTTACTATTACTTTTGAGAAAAAGATTAAAAAATAATCTAAATACACCACATCGATCATTAATCGTAATCAGATCGCTCACCTCAGAGCTTCATGTGTATAGCCTCTAGTTCCAAGCAAAGATTCTCGTACGAGATTTTCGACTTGTGTCGCATTAAGAGTGACATTTGATAACAGGTATTGCAGCGGGGTACCGGAGTGCGCGGTGGTACCCATCACTACCTTCATCATAAGATTGTCCTTCGACAAAATTTCACCGACATGCTCCTGAAGAATTGTTCCATCCAAAACGAGCCACTCATGTCTCCTTTCCATGTAGATGCTCGAGTCTTCTTTCATTTCTGGCAGACCAACAGTACCTACGTACCACGACTCTGGCACAGCATCCATCAGATCTTCGGCACTCTTGCTTCTGAGACAGGCAGCGTCGCTGCAACGAATTGAATCAAGGAATGGTCGGTTTATGTCTTCAGATAAATTTAATTCCCTGCCTGGGAAGATCGCGCTACCGCTGGATATCCACACTTTCGAGAAAAGGCTCTTAGCTCGACGATAGCCGATCAATGTCGTTGCAAGAGTACCTCCTGCTCGATGTCCCCACAGAGTAACGGAGGATTTGTTACCGCCGAAGTTTTCAATATTTAACTGTATCCACTGAAGGGCTGTTATGATGTCTGACAATCCATAGTTGCCCGATGTTGGAGGGTGGGTCGCTCTGGTGAGAGGTTCGACCGCCAAAAATCCGAAAATTCCCATTCTGGGGAATGTAATAAATATTTTTATTATAAAATATTTTTAATTATAACAGAGTTGTTAGTGAAAAAGAAAAAAAATTTCCCTGACTTTACCTAATTTTCCTTGTCATTCTCTCTAACTAAAATCTTAAAGATTCTTTGAATAAAAACAAAGAAAAATATTAAAATATTTTATTTTATAAACGGAACAATAAAAAAATATATTCAAAGAATTATTTACCACAAAGAACAATGTTACAAATGTAAATAATAATATGATTTGCAGTGAGCGTGTTGCAAATATTAAATGGAATATACTACTGATACGTTGAATTAAACAAAAAAAATTTTTTTTTAATTACAAGAAACGACGGACATACACGTATCTTTGTTTTACACATTGCTTATTGAGATTTTTGTCTGTATTTATAGTCAGATCTTATATTCAAGGCTTCCTCAAATTATATTCTTTAGATGCTCAGTAGCCAATAAAATAATTTGTAGAGCATCTAAAGATAAACTTAAGGAAATCTTAAATATGTGATTTGACTAATACAGTTAATTATTTCATTAAAACACTATGGTCTAATTATCATTTTAATTAATTTTAATTAGAAATGATTTACGAATGTTCATCATTAATACATCATTAATACATGTTTTGACTTTTGCAAAATTAAGTTTTTTTTCTTTTTGACAATGTCTGTTAATAGTTTTCTGCAAATTGTTCATTGCAAAATTAAAAATAAAAAAAATATTTGCATTGGTTTTTTAAAAAATTTAAAAAATTCTATTTCATAATTTTTAAAAAAGTTTAAACTTAAAATTTTATAATAATTTAATTTTGTCTTAGATTAATAAATTTCTTGATAATAATTTTCCTGACTTTTCCTGGTTTTTTTTATCAGTTCTTCCTGAATACTTTTTAATTTCACTGATTTTCACTGATTTTCCCTGATTTTCCTGACCGCAACTCTGTATAAGCTATATTCTTAATTATAAGTATTTATTAACTCCAGATTATCTCTGGATTTGGGAAACGAGCAAAAATGTCATTCAGATAACAATAGTTTTTTTGCATCATAGAATTAATAAAACAAACGACTAGGAGTCTCTTAAGGAAACTCCAAAATCATCTGTTTTATCGACTAAACGTATACTTTTTTATGATATATTTGTGTACACATGCACGCACGCACGCACGTACACATGTGTGTGTGTATATATACATAATATATATATATGTATATGTATATGTATACGTTTAAGAAGAAAAAATTTTGATTGAAAAAGGCAAGAATATATTATAATAAGTTCAATGTATACTACCGGAAGTTTGGGCGTACGAATACGATATCGCGAACGCGTGACAGCTTGGCGGAAGGTTGCATCACTCCGGGCGAACCGCCACTCAAGGTTTCGGCGCCGATCATTACGACCACGGGTAACGGAAAATCGTATCCAACCATTGGCGTAAATACATCAAGATAGAGACAATCCTCGACGCCGTCGATGAGACCGTGCATATCACGCTGCCAACAGCTCTTGGACGAGTTGTGCGCCAAATAAGTGCCGTTCCAGCAGTGCTCGATGCGGCTCAAAGATTCAGCTGGTTGCCAGCGACGATTGCCCATCGGTGGCATTGCGTATGGAATACCACGGAATGCGTAGGCGCCATCCTCTAAGATACCTTGCACCAGTCCGCAAGACGTCACTGCTTCGACATACTTGTCGTTCTTCAAAGGTTTGGTAGAAATTCTCCTAGGTCCGACGCAGACGATACATATAATAACGATGATGCCGACCAGCATCAGCAAAGTCGCCACTATATAAATCGATTTAAATATATCAATTTTACAATAACAATTAATACGAATAAATATAAATTAAATATTGCAAGATAAATTTTGTATCTTCGTACCTGAGACGGATACGTGTGTCCTGTATGTAGATAGATAGATCACTAGGGGATGCTTTGGTCGCTTAATGCTGTCTTCATCTTCTTCATCAAGTCGCACAGTTTCCATGCCATCCTCATCGACGATAGGCCTCTTTTCAGAAACGCCATCGTCGAGTGTTTCGACACTCGCTAATCCAGCAGTACCGGTTGGTCCTAATTCGGTATCGATTTCCTAAAAAGGAAATATTATGGCAACTTATTCTCTAAATTCTCTGGACTGGAATCTCACTCTAAAGAATGAAAAATTGAATTAGTTTAAAAAAAAAGCTCAAATTTTAATTTGTAAAAGTGAGATTTCACTCTTCAGAATGATAATTTGCTCTAAAAATTTTAGAGAAAAGAAAAATAGATTAATTTGTTATAATATTATCAATATTATATTTTCCATCTGTTTATCTAATCTAAATATTAGGTATGGGAAAAAGTTCGTGGCGTTTTTTCCCATTTAGATGGCATTAAAAAACGCCATGAATTTTTTCTCATACCTAATATACAGGTTGTTCTGTCATGAAATCAACAAGCTTTGCTAGCGTGTGCGGATGGTTTAACAAGTAAAACAGTTTATATACGGAGTGTCTCTGCAGTGCCAAACTGTTACAACGGTTTTAACATATAAAAACAAGTTACGAGATTAAAATAAGAAAACATGAATCGTAATAAATGTTGTTTAATGTTCGTTTTTCTGTTCTAAATCTTGAATTTTTTTCTGATAGATTAGATCTTTCATTCGTCCCCAAAATGTAAACAAATACACGTTTTTCCGTGATCACTATCTTCATTGGATTGGAAAAGACCAGGACACGCTCCTAGTAAATGGCCAGCGAGAAGTCCTGATCTCACATCCATTTATCTGTTTTTCACTTTACACGTTCTTCCCATCACTCAGCAGTTCATTTTATACGTCGATGATTTTAATCGATAGACTATGAATGTAGTATCGTAGACAATGTGTATTCATAGAATCCAATATTCCTTATTCTGAACAAATAAGAGTGATATAGACGATATATATATAACGTGACTGTTCGAATTGTGAAGGCCATTGAACTCTGTCTGCAAGAGTAGGCAGTGCGACGGGTTATTCTATCGCCTGACATAAGTGCTCACTGGACATGGTTGCTTCGATATACCAAAATAGAAGAGGAATGTCGCTGGACACATAGGAAAGCGCAGTGTCACCATTGTGCGTCTCGGACTTCGCGCAGTATATATTTTAGAGATATGCCAAGATAGATAAGATATAATGCAGACTATAAAATCTTGGTCATAGTGGTAAAGGAGGACCTTTCAACAATATGTGTGTGGGAAGATTTCGATAGCACACATTAATTGGCCAATTTAAGGGACTATTGGAGTGATAGTTGAACTTGATCGATATCGATAGTACAGATTTTTCTAATTCCAAATTTAAAAAGTCAATAATAGTGACATGTGACATTTAATTCATTTCTTATATTATCGTTCTGTCTCATTCAAACGCATACGTGTCCTTATCTAACATATTGCAATGCCATCTTTTGCAAGAACATCTATTGCTAGACACAATGACTGTTGTAGACACAATGCGCAAGAAAAACGTATACAATAACTTTTTTAGCGTTTTGCAAAACGCTGCCATAATACTTGGAATTTTTCATTGGAAAATTTTAGAAAATATCTCTAGGCATAAAAGACACTTACTTTTTTTCTTCTGGAGAAAACGGACGACATCAAAGGTATCCGAATGGAATTCAAAATTCCCCTTCGTCTTTCCTTTTCCTTAGAATCTTTAACGGGTATAGGCTTTTCCGTGGACGAAATGTTCTGCTCGCTTTCCTTTACCACCACGGAAGCTGATTCTGCATCCGTAGATTCCGTCGGTTTAGCCACATCATTCTAAAATCGATCGAATATACTGAAGTAATTAATACACGCCAATAAATAGGAAAAATTAATTTTTTTATGTCTGCTTCTTTAAAGATACGATACGATGATATTAGACTCGTTTCTTTGAACCTTAATTTCTTCCTTAGACAGGGTATTGTTTAAAGAAAAAAAACAGTATGGAAGGTATAATTAGAAGAAACAAATCATTGTTTCGAAAATAATTTTATTCTAGTCTGAAGAATAGTGAGATAAACTCTCTTTTTTTCTTTATACCCTGCACTTAAAAAATAAAGTGGAATAAATTTAAAAAAAAATAAAAAAGGTGCTAACAATTCGTGCTCCGCCGAAAAAAAAAAATTTATTATATAAAACTCAAGTGGTACTATTTTTAGTGTACATACACACCAATTTACTGCTAAGAGATACGAAGCATTAATAATTTATAATGGTGCTAACTTTACTTCCTTTATTGGCAGTAACTGAATCTATTTTCGAACGCACTTCACATTGTATATACATATGTATTGTATATACATATGTATTGTAATTTTTTTAATTGTATTATAATGTGATTTTTAATATAAACCATACTAATTATTTTGCATAAAAAATAATTAAATTAAACTATAGAAGAATTAATAACAAGAATAGTATTGTATTTATATAATAGTTATAATTTTAATATATAGAATAGTTTGAATTTTATTAAAATTAAATAAAAAATAAAAATAGCACTACATGAATTTTACTTTTTAATTTGACACAATAAGAATAACAGAACTGTGTTTTGTAATTTAATACAATAAAAATAGTACCACTTGGGTTTACTTTTAAATTTGGTAATAGCAATTGCAATTATCCGCGCGATCACTAATGACGCAGCAAAAGATAATACAATATCTAAAAAGATTCATTAACATTGCATTTTCTACACTTACCTAAAATGAGGCATATACGAAGCACGTAAAAAAAATACAATATTAATATCTAAAAAGCGCGAAAGATAGAATAAGATGAAACGCATTCAATAATAAACTAAATCAGTGTCGAAATGTTATAATCCGTATTGCAATTTATGCTCAATTCGTTTCGTTCAAATAGAATCATATAGATCCAGATAGAACTTAACGCTGTGGAAAATAATATTCAGATCAAATAAAATATCATAGTTATATATGATTGTTGAACCTCTGCGGGTTCCGGCCAGAAATTTCGACTTTTTGAACGAATATTTCCGGAGATAATAACGCTCTCTAGAGATAATAATAACTATTTTAAATTTTGATGACCTCTTGTTGAGATACGCACGTTGATTTTCCTCAGGTTCCGAAAAAAAATCTCCGACGAAAAAGTCAGATCTGATGACCTTTTTTTAGAGGGATTATTATGAAAGATGATAATAGTAATCGGGCATTTTTTCTCACGAACATACAAAAAAAAAATATATTAATTTTGTATTTGTGAAAAATATGTCGAATAAACATATCGTCGAACTATTGGATGTGTCGGCGTTTACGAGGTCTTTGTAATGCGTGAGAGCGGGTGGGAGAGAGATTTGGATGATAAGGTTAAGATATGCATTGGATTGTATTGAACCGTGATGGAACATTTCGAAAGGTAGATATTAAAAGTGGGGTGAGGAGTGGTGAGGATGGAGGAAGTAAGGGGATGTGAGTGGATGAGTAAGGATGTTGTAGGTCACATCGATGTGTCGGCATGTATCGAAATCTTTGTAGTGAATGGAAGTAAGAGATGGGAGGATTCGGGTGAATAGTGGAGGGTGGAGGTGAGTTAGGTATGAAACTGTGAAGGATGCTTTAAAGTGTGTATTCGAATAATAATTCTCGATTTCGCAGAGCATCGAACGACAACGACGACGACTTATTAATAAAATGACCACAACGACTTCTTAATAAAATTTTATCCTATTATGACATAAAAATTGAAATGTCTCTCTTAATATTCATCATAGAAAAAGAATAAAGATACTTTCATTAGATAATGGAATTCCAAGCTATTGAGTCTATTAAAAATTTTTGCTCAGCCGATTTTTAGATATGACCATAATGATTACTGTCAACTTGATTTAAGTAAAGGTACACTGTAGTGTCTCCTGCGCCCAGTACGGGCGCGAATACTTGACGCAAGACACTATCACGTTTTGATTTAATATAATTGATATGATTCCTACGCTGTAAGTTTTTGGTGAATTTGACTTATATAAATTTAATTTGATTATATTAATTTATTTTTTGGAGTCGTTTATTTTAACGATATATTCTAACATTTTCAGTTTGTATATTCGATAAAATATAACAGACATTGAAGATTTTAAGTAGACAATAGATTAACGATGATTTGAAGATTCGGCGATTTACACATTTACTTTTTAATTCTATCAACCATATTTTATACACTGAAGAGAACTCAATACCAGGGTTGAAACGTTTATATTTAATTCTAATATATACATTGTTAGCAAGTATAACTAGTGTCGGCTCACATTGGCATTTTCTCCCTCTCTCTCTCTCTCTCTCTCTCTCTCTCCCTCCCTCCCTCCCTCCCTCCCCCCTCTCTTTCTCCAATCCTAACTCCTGTGGTAGTCCTCGTGACATCATAAATGAGCCTTCTCCATAGGATCTATCCTCTGTTATGTCCAATGAGTTTATGCATTGTTCTTTCGCAAATTTCCGTTATTTGGCTAATCCATCGAGTTGAGAATTTTCCCCTTGGTCTATGTTCTTCTACTTTTCCTTGAATAATAAGTTTCTCCATATTGTCCGATTCTCTTCTTATAATATGTCCAAAGTATCTCAATTGCTATAGTTGTATTTTGCTAGAGATCCTCCTTTCGATTTTGAATTCTTTTAATATGGAGTTGTTTGTACGATGAGCAGTCCATGGATTCGTAGCATCCTTCGCCAGCAGAATTCTTCTGAAGCAGAATCTTAATAGCTTCTATCCTTCTTCTCTCTATCTATTTTATCGTCCAAGACTCACTTCCATATGTCAGTGTCGGGAATACCAGGCAGTTAACCAGTCTTGTTTTCAACTTTTTGAGATTTGATGATCCTTTCAAACCTTCGTTAGTTTTCTCATTGCTATCTTGGCCAGCTCGCATCTGCGTTTTATCTCTTTTTCTGTTGAGCCAGCGACTCGATATTATTGATCCCCACGTAGCGTTTACCCACTTCAAATCTGTCAACCTATGTTATTTCAGGATGGTTTTGATGTTATCTATCCACTATTATAACCTTTGTTTCGAGAAGATGTGTTGAATTCTAGCCCGAAATGTTGGCTTTCATTTTCCACTCTACGGATGAGTTCGACGATTTCCTCTTTGTTGTTCGCGAGTAGTATTATATCATCTGCAAATCGTAAGTTATTTTTTTTGGCCATTGACTGAAACGCTCTCATCCATCAAGTGCTCTTCTCATAATATACTCTCTGTAAATGTTAAATAATTGTAAAGCTAATATGCATCCCTGTCTTACACCTTGTTTTGGATAGAATTCTCGATATAATATCAAGTACTCTTATGGTCCTGTTGGTGATATAATTCCATTATATATAAGATTTATAATTTGTCCTGGTACTCCCATTTCTTCCAACATTCGCCAGAAGCAGTGCCATCTTACCCTAAGGCTTTCCAATAATCTATGAAGCATATGTATAATGAGATGTTGTATTCTCTTGCCTTTTCGATGAGCTGCCTCATGTTTAAAAGGTGTTCTCCAGTTCCTCTGCTTTTGACAAATCTCACTTGTTCTGCCGATATTTCTTTTTGGATGTAGGCTTTTGTTGATAATATGTAGCATTATTTTACTGGCATGCGAGATAAGGAAGATGGTCCTCTAATTGTCACATTTATTAGTTGGCTTCCCTTCTTGTGGATGGCGATAATGATAGATTGCATCCAGTCTTTAGGCTATTATCTGATACCATTCTACCATATTCTATTGCACAAAATGTGTAGAAGATTCATTCCAACCTCTTTCGTAGCTTTAATTCCGCCGTTATTGAGTCCTCCTCTGGTGCGTTGTTGAGTTTAAGTTTCTTAATCGCCAATTCTTCTACTTCACATTTCAAAATTTCGGGCTCCTCTGCCTCCTCATTGTTACGGATTCTGTATCTGTTGTGATTTTCGTCTTTGTACAGATCCTGGCAATATTCTCTCCATGTTTTCGCGATTTCTTCTTTGTTTGTTCTTGGAATTTCCCGATCGATCTTCCACCCTTACATATCCCTTGATTATTTATTTTGATCATGAATCTCTACCTCTTCACATATCTGCGTGTAATATCATTGTTTATCTACTCAGCTACTCATCTACTTCTTATTTCCTTGTTTAACATGCGCAATCTCTTTTTTCTTCCGCCATATGCAGCCCCTTTCGGCAAAGGGGGTTACATTTCCTCATTACATCATTAGATTTACATTCAATATAATTTTCACAAATTTAGACAGATTGAATAATACTGTGATTAGTTACATAGATAAAGCTTGCAATAACTGCATTTATTAAATGAAATATCTTCATGTACGTTTTCCAAAATTTAAACAAAATCATGAAAATGTTTAAATGTGAGAAATGTGAAATATGTTTGTCGAAAGATACCAGAAGTTTACGAGTTATCGCCGTATTTTCATTTATTATTAATGTCCATAGAATTCTTTGATATCTTTGAAGATAATATCCATGAAAACTTAAAAAATGTTACGTTTGTGGAAAATGTAGCCGATTTTCTTTTATATAACCAACTTTATATCATGTGTAATACCATGCGTAAAACAATTGTTCAGCGATATGTTTATTTGACATAATTTTTACAAATGCAAAATTAATTCATTTTTTAAATATTGATACATTCATAAGAGAAAAAAATGCCCAAAAATATTTTTAAAAAATATAAGAAATGTGTACAAATATGTATTTAAAAGAAAATAAAAAAAGATTCACAAAATATTAAAGAAACAAAAAATTTAAAAGTATACAAAAAATGAAAAAAAGAGACAAGTTAGATTTAGTTTTTTTGTTGCGTAATAGCAATTTAAATGATTCTTTAATTATTTAATTAAAATAACATGACATTAATCAGCTTCCAATTGTATTTCTGTAAAAGGTTTTTTTTTTTAAGAAAAATCATTTCTTAACAATTATTATCTGTTATTTTGATCCGTAAATCGAGCTTCAAAAAATCGGTTCAAAAAATAGATTCATTTGTGTGTGTGTGTAAGAAATACTGTTTTAAACATATGTAAAATTGAGTATTTGTAAAAAATAAAATCTCTTTTTAATAGAACAGACTCAGTTTGAGCTAAAATTAATGGCAAATTTTTTTATATTTCTTTCTGTTGTAAGAAACAACGTCGTAAAAATTTTGAAAAAATCGGCATCTGAATTTCCGTAAAGTTTACTTGTCAAAAGAGCCAACAATCTTCGGAATACTGTTTAAAGATGATAATCATGATAATGTACCTTGCATGATTCCTTGCTCTTCGTACGGCAAAATCCGGGCATCTTGATGCCACCGATCGGTATCTTCTTCGGTTTCTGCTCCTCGGATTCAACATCGGGCGCAGGTGTGATGCTGGCATGTTTAGTGTTTTCGGCATTCAGCATCTTCTCTCTCTCTTCCTCGGCGATTTCTTTCTTGTCCATGCTTTCTTCCTGATATGTCTGGCTCATTTTTTATTTCTAAAATCTAAAGAATGAAGAATGCCTGCATTTAATTAAGTACCACGAATTTAACGCAGTTCATCGATATCTCCAAAGAATGCGAATATTTTTTAAATATATAATAGATGTTGCTAACGTAGAAAATTGTTTTTACACCGCAACAATTTTCTTGAAAACATTTTTTACATTTGATGCGTAGCAATAAAATGTGTTCGAGAGACACTCCAGTCTCTATGGTACGATAAAAAATATTACTTGTATGGTTCGTTTTTTGCACCCTGCGACACTGCTATAGAAGCTGTAGAACTGCAGATTACCGTTTATTTTAAGTTGGTCGACTTCATACTACGGCTGGTGTTCATAATTGATTCCTATATCTAAGACTGTCTTAAGTACAGTCTTAAGATGTCATGAATCAATCAAAGAGGTACATTAGCGTAAGATATTATTTAAGACAATCTTCAAATAAGAATGGACTATAAATACCAGCTTACGATCACATAAAAAAAAAATCAAATAATCAATTTTATAAAAAAAAAACCTCTCAATAAAATCCAATAAAATACCCAATGTTGAACTTTTTCCGGATTTTTTTTCAACCCTAATTCTCATTTGTTTCGGAATGTGCGAACGAAAATCTATCAAATAGTGTTATTTGAATTTTGTTTCTTTAGAATTCAAGCCGAAAATGTACATTCTGCAGAATGAAGTTGGCCTTTATTTGTTAACAGCTTTTAAACTAAAAGTGTGTAAACGAAAAATCGATTTGTTTTGGAATATGTAAACAAAAATCTATCGATTTATGCCATTTTGAGCATAGTTACACTAATTACAATTTGAACTTAATTATCTGAATCAACTGTCTTCAAAATAATTTAATTATTAATAAAATCTTTTAACTAAAAGCATGCAAACGAAAATCTATCGATTGAGATTAGATAAATCTGATTAGATAAATCTTTGCTCGTGCGCAATTAAACATTTTACTCCGTAATTAAAGAAACAGCATTAACATCTTAATGTTTGTTTAGAATTGGTGTTAGACTAAAAAATAAAAATGGAGTAATGCAATATTATCTTTTAAATTAAATTACTGCGATATTCCGTGCTGATTTGATGCACGCGAAAGCGACATTGGCATCATATGGATTCGATATCTAATAGAATAATACACTCGATTCCAAAAGTATCGCCTGACGAACGTCGAGAACGTTAGAGTACGTTGAGAATCATAGTTCGCATAGAGATCGTTTTCGATGATTGCCGGCGCGGCGTACAAAGAAAAAAATGCCGGCGATGTACAAGATGTATGCTGCGAGAAAGTACGTGCGAACTGAAATAAATTATATACATAGAATAACTGGCCGCGAGATCAGATCAATCTTTTTCTTTCATAGGGAATAACACTCGCGAAAATGAATGGAAATGCGAGCCATCAGTGAAAATCGATTCGTGAGATTAAACAAAAAAATTATACACATTTAGTCAGATCGCGATCAGCGAATTGCCCAAGTATTTTTTTCAATTTCACAGATCGATTTCGAACTTGTCTTTGCACTAATAATAATAATAATAGCCTACCTACAACGCGAACTTATTAGTGAATCGTGTTCGCAAGTACGAACGCGGAAATAAATATGCAAGAACTCACCCCTTAGGAGACGCGCTGATAGACGCCGTTGTCGTTTTCCCTTGTCTCACGTTCGCGCTCATACACATATACATATATATATATATATATATATACACACACACACACAGACGCACAGGTACAACTATAGCCGATTACAAGGGCCACATAAAAGATAACAGAATTCCTTAATAACGTTAGGTTTGCTATCTTCAGCTGTTTTGCGAAAAAAATGAGACGTCTGTCGGTATTGCGTATATATGTGCGTCTCGAATTTTCGTCGTAACCGACGCCGACGCCGTGAAACTCGCCAAGGTGGAGGACGATAGAAACTACGAATATGAAACAATCGAACAAGAGAACGCCAAGCGCGCAACTACGAAACTAACGCAGACTAACACATGCCCGGCATGAAGCCAATCGAATTATCGGCTATCCAACGCTACCGTCTGCCGTCAGTCAAGCCGTCAGCCGTCAGGCGTGAGGCGTCTATCCAGTCTACTGTTGTCGAGTTGGGACCTTGGTGGGGTGGGAATACAAAAATATTACATGGGTTGCGTTCGATTCAAAATATACACCAGTGTATGTACATACATACACACCGATGCAAACCAACCGTTCGGAAATACTCGTGCGTATTTCGGGATGTGTATTAGGGGGGGCTCCGGGCTATTCACAATAGCAGGAATAAGGAATTAGGAATGAGAAATAATGATTTTAACCTATCAGAAACCGTATATTCCGATGTATCCAATTTCTGATAAGTTAATATTATTATTCTTTATTCCATTTATTGTGCGCAGATCTTAAGTGTGAAATCGTTCGGAGAAATGATAAATCCCTAGCCTAGGGAATCGATTCTATAGCTTCAAACAAAGTGAAAATACAAAAGTGAGCAAATTTACTAGATGTTGACCAATGAAACTATCAGTATTCTAGACTTTTGTCATTTTCATCTCGTTTCAAGATACAGAATCGATTCCCAGGTCTCACCTAGATATCGTATCGCATCTCCTACGCGGCAATTGCGGCATCATGGCATAGTCGGTATAACCAAAAATTAACACGGATGTATACTGTGTATATACTCTAAAGTAAAGAGAAGTAATTTCAGAATTCGATGGGGAAAAAACACATTTTCGCATTAATTAAAGTCGTTTTTATCATGGAATGTGTACTGCAAATATAATATTGATGGCCATGATAACATTATTAAATCGAATAAGAAATCAGATCAGTCGAAGAGATGTGAATTTACAATGCGGAAAGTTATGGCTACGTTTTATATTTATCATCGTTATCAAGCAAAAGCTGAAAGATGAACAAAATGCACGTCTAACGTGAAAACAGGTACAACTTGTGGTACCTAGTTACCTAGTTTACTACGTAGTTGCATACCGTGCTATATCTAACTAATCATACAAAAATTACAACGTATCATAATTTATCAAAACGCAAGCAATCCAATAAGAAAACAAGTAAGCTTAAGAAATACTTTTATATAATTAGAATCAATCCAAGAAAGTAAATCCAAATAAGATGGATCTTCATAATTATTATTTACATTTCTCGACAGTCAACATTTCGCTTTTACAAACTATAAACAAGTCTATTAACATACATCACTTGATACAATCTTATAATTATGAAATGACTAAAGAAGAATTAGATGTAGATAAACTCGAGTTCTGCCGGTTGCTGTTATGTTATGAATACCAATCTGTGTTTCACAACATCGAGAGGAGCGATAAGAAACATAAGAAGCATATGACACCTGTTAATACAGAGGAATTTAACTTTCCTAATATAAAAATAATTTTTCCACCAAATTCTTCACGAAATATCTCAGAAATTTCACTTTTGTGTGACATAATCAATCTGCAGATGATACTTTATTATAATATTAGTTCAATCAAACAATATCTGCAAAATTTTCTTCACTCAAACGACATGTATACTGCAACTAGTAATTCTAGGATTATGTATATGACAATATTAGAACATCTTTTAGAATTTTTACGCTTGTATCAACTTCATACCACTAAGGATAACAAGGCATTAGAAAGCCTTGACCATATATATTTGGAGATTATCAAGTCTTGGCTGAAGCTAAAGGAAGACTGTGAATGGAGACAGTTTGCTTTAATATTTCCTAAATTGGTAGAAATTTTTACTCCTTCATGTATTGTGTTTCCTCTGTGGAACTATTTTCTATATGAAATAAGTGATTTAAAGGAATCTCTCATTGGCCTAAGTATTATGGCAGACATATGTTTTACATCGTCAAATTCAATGAATTATATACAGTGTGATATTTACTGTAACAATACATTCTGGTTATTGATATTAAGGGGATTGCGATCGCCCTTGCAACAATATCGCAAACAAGCTTTATACATAATGAAAAAAGCAATCGGTTCTATGAGTACAAATGTTATATTAAATTTTGAATCACAATTGAACGTGACAAAAGCAGAAATTACACCATTTATTTGTAATAATTCTGATACCTCTTTATCAATGGATGATATTAAAGAGAAATTTTTCTTACTTTACGAAGCGTTAGAAGAGAAGAAAGAACATTTAATAACACCAACTTTAATTCATGCAGCTGCTTTAATAAAAATAAACAAAGAGCATAAAGCTTGCAACTGCTTCAACATCGTATGGTTGCAGTGCATTTTTGAGAAAATCTTACTGCACGAGAACAATCATATTGTAAAGTGGGGTGTATCATACATTTGTAAACTAGACAAGACCATGTTTGATGATCAGTTTCTCGAATTATTTATACATGTCCTCAATAATAACTTCCTTTATGAATGCCAATCTGACGAAAAATGTCCGGGAATTGTGAAAGAGCTCTCACAATTTCTCGAATACGCGGAGAAAAGCGATTTACTTAATAAATTTGTTAAAAAAATTAGCTGTGTAGCCTGGGGGCCTGTAGCAATATTTTATATAGTACATGTATTACAAACAATTTCACATCAACATTCTAATTGGCAAACTACTGAGTTAAATGCTATAAAATTTTTAGTGGAAACAAATTTGAGCATGCATTCTCGCATTCTGCGTACTGCCTCTCAAACTGAACTCTTGAAAGCAATTCCTAATTATGTACGAAAAATAAATAATCTACCATTGCTTGCTAATGTTTTAGCTACATTTCCTTCTGGAGAAAGTCTCACAAGAGGAACAATTCCTTGGAACGTTATTACAACATGGTTGGAAAAAGTATTAACGAGAGAAGATGTAATAACTTTCATAAAGGAGACTTGTGCGAAATATTTGAATCAAGATGTTAGTCCTGAGATAAATCCTAGGACATTTGCGTTAATGGTATATTTGTTATACGACGCAAATCTTATATTCTTATGCCAGACGTGCCCTGACGTAGAAGCATTAAATAATTGGCTATATACGTTAAATGGTATTAACGTACGACCATATGCCGATATCACATTAAGTATGAATGTAGTAGAATTTATATCGTATTTACTATATCTTTCCCCGAAAGGGTCTCACAATAGCATGACGGACTTTATATCGTTACACATACGCATCACTTTTAATTTTTTAATTAAAAATATGAAAAAGATGTCCACAGAACTGTCTTATGAAGATTATACGAGGTACGCAGTCATTATATCTTCACATATTGTTAACGCTCCTTTTCTCATGTCAAAAAAGGATGTAAACATTTATGCAGAAAAGTTGCAAAACGAAAGTATAAACTTGATACATGACTTGCAAAATTTAAATATACAATATTTGTATGGATTACATATCTTATATCTCTCTCAGAATATATTGACTTTGCCACTTACGAAAACTTTTTATATAAAACGTTTATTGAATACACGGATGAATATTCATAACGATATCAATGAGAAAAAAATTTTAAAAGGAAAAATGGCTTCAGAATATGATCTGCTTCTTTTAAAACTTCTGCATCAATATCTTATAAATTCACCAGTACCGTCATGGATTCCTATTACCACAATACTGTCTAATTTGTTACAATTTCTTGAGATAGGCTCACCAGAAAATGTTTCTGAAATTGCAAAGATACTAACAACAATAAATGAGAGTAAAATTATAAACGATGCAAGTGATAAAGAAACTTTGGAATATATTTTTAACTTGAGCTTTACGTACATCATCAACAGTAAAAGAAACAATATTTTTTGGACAGCAATAGAGAACCTTATGGGAGTTATTATTAATAACAATTTCTTGCTTTTACTTAATGCCATACAATTCACAAAAAGAGTAAGTTAAAATATATATCGAAATTTACGTATCAATTATGAAATATCAATCACTTATGATCTATTTTGCTCTGCAGTATGTTATTAAATTACTAAACGAAGGGGAGAATACACCAAGATTTAAAAGGATATTGCTTTCTAAAATGAAAAATTTGGATATACACAATTTGATGAAATTAGAAAATGTATTAGGGAATTGTTTCCTTCATGGTTCTGTACACCGACGTGACAAGAAAATTGAAAATTATGCTCATTTATTTATTGAGAAGCAATTGGATAAATATTATTCAAAGCATATTTTCACATTGTAAGCGTCTCTTTTTAACAATATCTTAAATGCATAGCTTGTTAAAATTCAAAGCAATTTGTTAATAGAACATTAATATTTTTTAATAGGGATCATAATAATGATGCTGCAATTAGAGCAGAAGCAGTTATACTATTACATAGAATAATTAGTAATCCAGAATTTAATTACGCAGCATCATTTGGACAGTCAGTACTCAATGAATTGATAAAGAACAAAACCAAAAGATATTTTAAAGACTCGCCTTTACATAAATTAAAACACAGAATAATGCAAATTTTATTAATATTAGAACCAGTACTGAATAAGGTGAGCACTAAATTCTCGTTAAATACGTGGAAACTTCGAAAAGTATTATTAAGTCTTTGTTAAATTTTATTTTTCGATTAAAAAATTAACAGATAATTATTTTATAGGAATTTGTTCCTCTACTACAGGAACAGTTATGTGATTTTATTTTTTCGGAAAGCAATCAGTCTAGCGTGAAAATAATGCAGGAATGGTTATTGATACGAATTTTTACAAAAAGTATTCATTTGCATGATAAACTGTGGTCACTTTTTGCAAAGGTAATTCGAGTGATGACTTCTCTTATTTTATAAAAATATCTCGTTTGCTTCACAGTATACACACACACACACACACACACACACACACACACACACACACACACACACACACACACACACACACACACACACATATATATATATATATATATTTCTAGAGCATAAAAGATCGACCGAGATGTACGATTTCTATAGCAAGCATTATCTATCATGTTGCAAAACTTCTTTCACATGATAATCAAAGAATTTTCATTCAAACAGCCTTGCCATATATAGTGCAATGTTGTTTAGGACAGCAATTTAATGCACGTGTTTATAATCAGGCAAGTAAAAAAAATGTGAAACAATGATTAAAGTGTGTGTGTAAATGTATATCTCATTGATTTCACTCATTTTAATTTTTTTTTGTCTAGTTCATTTTGACACAACTGTATGAATTAATGAAAGCAAATTATGGGGATAATAGTATATCAGACTATAAAGGTATATATCAAGCAGCTGTGATTGGTTTGCAACAAGAAAGTTTGACAAAAAATTCATTTAGAATACAGGATGATTTTTATTTTTCCAATTTTCATCCGTTCAATGATTACTGCTTACAGGTACATGTAAATGCACGTTTACCTTGAAGAATTGAATTATTTGTAAATATTGATAACGTATTAATTCATCATTTTAACGTTTATAGACGATTTATTATCAATTGCCACGTTTGACTAATGTAAGTTGTGACGAATGGATTAGTCCGGACGTGTTTAAAGACTTAATGTTTATGGAAAACGATTGTCATCCTCTACAACTTTGTAACACAGGTTCATTTCTGACTAAAAGTACACCTTCCGTATATCTGACAAAATCTTTTGCAGGTAATAAATTAAAACGGTAACAAAATATTGCATAAGATATAAAATAATTACGTTACAGGTGATACACATGGCGATTCATTAGAAAATAATGTTGAAATTTATATGGAAGGTTTGAATGATATTCAGAAAAAGATCGATCCATCAAAGTCTACAGGTTTATGTAGTGATATTTTCGAAATAATAAATGAATTCATATTTCTGCAAGATACACAGTTGCAGGAAGGGCTAATAGTTGTAGCTTCTTTTGTCGATCGACCACCGAATTTAGGAGGCATCGCTAGGACATGCGAGATATTTGGAGTTAAAGCACTAGTCGTTGCGAATGCAGATTGTGTAAAGGACAAGGAGTTTCAGTATCTCAGTGTTTCTGCTGATAAATGGTTAAATATCCTGCAGGTACTTGCATAGTTTATTTCTCAAATCTATATTTAAAAAATTACAAACAATAACTTTCTGCAATTTGGCATATAAACAATTTCATTTTTTTTTTTTAATTAATACACACCTTTTGAAAACATATTAAGGCTTTTGCTTATTTACCAGTATTATCTCAGATTATGTTTCAGAAGCAAGAAACAAATTCTTTGAATTAATATTTAAATAGAGTAAATAGCTAATTACTGACAATGTTCCAAATATTACAATTCGATCTTAAAACTCCTGAATAGTCATCACAACCATATTTAATCGTGACATCAAAAGCGAGAAATGATGCATTAATTTTTATGTGTATTTGTAAATAAGACATTTGAATAGAAAAGTCACATCGAGTCGCTTTTTTTAAATGAAACATTTTATTTTTTCCAGAATCTAATAACCTTGTGAGCTTTTCAAAAAAAATTTAATAAGTTTTTTTTTAAACCAGTATTATACTTATTGAGAGTTATCAGGCTTAAGTAACGCCGGTATTAGCATTACCCGAGGTGTCCGACTAACGGCTAAAAAAATCTTGAATCTTGTTCAGGATCATGACTTTGTCATAATGTGAATAAAAATTGTTCGGATAATATATGTCAAAATCAAGATTTGGAGATTGTTCCTCTTATTTTCATTTTTACGTATTTTCACCTCATTTCAAGATACATAATCGATCGCCTGACATCACAATCTGAGATAGTGAGTAAACATGAGCCTTAAAGATGATTTGAAAATATTTAAATTTTGGAATATTTATTTCTTTGAAAATTCTTTATTTATCAAGTTTATTGATTCAGCTTTCTCGAAAAAACGTTACAATATTTTGAAATCCTTAGGTAAAGCCATATGAATTGCAGAAATTCTTGTTAAACAAGAAGAATACAGGATGGTCTTTAATTGGGATAGAACAAACGGTCAATAGTACAAATTTGATGACAACAACATTCGAGAAAAGAACTATTCTCGTTTTAGGGTAATTAAATTTCGATTCATGAAAACTTCAAAGTCTTGAGAATATATTGGATTGTCCGGAAAGTTCGTGCCGACTATCCTATATA
>Ga0157363_1000393_pt1 | contig 33075 bp, 30 predicted proteins | sample AttsexASBM1_FD_111477 | JGI IMG/M metagenome (GOLD analysis project Ga0157363, IMG submission 111477) | Fungus gardens microbial communities from leaf cutter ant in Ribeirão Preto, State of São Paulo, Brazil - Atta sexdens ASBM1 | ecosystem: Host-associated > Fungi > Mycelium > Unclassified ... | reverse complement strand
TCGCTGTAGCATGGTTTCTGCCAGTGCGAATCCCAACCCGCGTGACGCGCCAATCAATAATGTTTTCATCCTGTGTTCCTCAGTTGAGTTCTTAAGAAAAGTCTAGCGCGGAGTGAGGGGAGGCGGAACACGCAGCCTATGCAGTGATAACCTGCATCAAACGCCTTGTTATGCCGCTCCACATCCAGCAGGATAGTGTCCATGAACACCACCGATCTGAATTTACTCACGGCACTCGACGCGCTGCTCACCACGGGCAGCGTGGTGGGGGCGGCACGCCAGTTGAACCTGAGCGAATCCGCGATGAGCCGCACGCTGGGTCGCCTGCGCAATGTCACGGGCGATGCGTTATTGGTACGGGCCGGCCGCCAGATGGTGCTGACCCCTTATGCAGAAGCGATACGGGAACGGACGCAGCGTACGTTGCGGGAAGCACATGCAGTGCTCAGCCCGGATGCTGAAGCGCTGGATTTAGCACAACTGAATCGCTGTTTTAGGTTGCGCACCAACGAAGGCTTTGTCGAAGCGTTTGGCTGTGCGTTGATTGCTGCTGTGACCGCGCAGGCACCGAAGGTCGAGTTGGTCTTTGTGGCAAAGCCGGAGAAAAGTGATCGTGAATTGCGTGATGGCAGCATTGATATAGAGATTGGCGTGCTCGGCAATATGGGGCCAGAAATCCGCTTGCAGGCGCTGTTTCGTGACCGTTTTGTCGGCGTGGTGCGCGCGGGCCATCCATTGACACAGCAGATGGACATCACCCAATTGGCCCGATTTGGCCATATTGTGGCGTCTCGTCGCGCAGAACGGGGTGGACCGATCCATGACGCCATCGAGCAAGCCGGATTGCAGCGCAAGGTTGTTGCTGTTGTGCCGGCTTTCTCTGCCGCTGTGGCGCTGGTGGTCGATTCGGATTGGGTGGCGCTGGTGCCACGTTCGCTGGTTGCACATCACCCTTTGATCGCTCACAGTCAGGCGTTAGCGATGGTTGAGTTGCCCTTTGCGACGCCGGAAATGACCGTGTCACAAATGTGGCATCCTCGACTGGAGAATGATGCCGCGCATCGCTGGTTGCGCGGCGTGGTGAAACAGGTTTGCGCTATGGCGCGTAATTGATCGGCGTAATGGCGGTAGGATCAAGTTGCTGACCGAATTTTGCTAACGTGGATGCCATTGGACACAGCGTACCCACCTCGGTGACCCTACAGTCAGGGGTTCGCCACTCTTCACGCAACAGCGGATGCGCTTGATCGACAGACTGCAGATGACGAAGGTCATCGAGGCTTTGTGCCTGGAAGTAAACATGCAGCCATCGCTCGCCACTCTGCTTATCGCGCCAGCGTTCAAACACCAGGCTACTGCCGGGCGGAATATTCCCGCGCGTGTAGCCCGGCAAAGTCCAGGTGAAGCCCATCAACGTGCGCACCATCGCGATGTTAGTGTCATGTGCGACAAACAGCAGCCAGCGTGCATCCGGCACGGCATCTGAAACGGGGCTGACACCCTGTTCAACACCCTGAATCATTTCATTCAGCAGAATGGAGCTACGCTTTTTCGCCGTATACAGCACGTCGTTACTGAGGTCGTAATTAGCGGTTAACAGCGGTAATACAGCGGTTATCTGTGTAGAGTGGGTGATATTGCCCCAGGCCAGTTGATCTGCCGGCAGGTTCTCACTCCAGCCCAGACGCAACGTCTCCACCATGCTGGCAAGAACACTCAATCCCTGCACATAGGTCTTGCCGCTCTTGCTCTGCTTGATCTGCCACGGTTTGTCAAAGACCGAGCAATCGCTGCCTGGCTGACAGACAGCACTTTTTAATGCCTGAACGGCAGGTTGTAGCGCCTGCTGACGTGCGACCAGATTCCCCGTCGTAGCGGTCACGGCGGCAAGTTGTTGTGCGGGATCGGTATCGGTAGCCGGAAACGCTTCGGTCTGGAACAGGGGATCATCCTCACCCGCCACGTGATGCACCGTAACGCCACAGCCTGGAAATGCACCATCCACCAGCGCCTGGGCAGTGGCGCGGGTGCGTTGCAACGGGCTGGCGCGAACATACACCTCTTGTGCCTGTGGGCAGCCTGACGTCAATAAACCCAACTGACGATAATGATCGCCTTCCCAGCGCCCCTTGTTCACCACGGCAGCGTAGCCATGCCCGGTCAACTCGCCATCGTGTGTGGTCCAGATGGTCCACGGGCGTTGAGTCGCTGCTTCAATCTCTTTACGGTTGCCAGACGTGGGTGGGCGAATACCATGTCGGCTTAGTTCCACGACCTTTTCCAGCTGATACTGCGCTTCAGCGTGTGCCGGTAGGGCGCTAAACCAGGACGCACCGGCTATCAACAGGCTGGCGGCAAAGTGATTTCTACGAAGGTTCATCGTGATCCTTATACGAAATAGGGCGTTTATGCAGAACCGGGTGGGATAAAACGCTGTGTTTAGGCACCGCGCACGGATCCGCGCCACACCACATCGGCCTGGTACAGCAAGCTGTCATGCTGTTGCTCGGTTTGCGGGGTAAAGCCGGTTTCATCGGCTTCGGTTTGCATCAGCCAGTTCACGGCATCACGCGCAAACAGCTCAACCGGTTGGGCAAAGGTGGTGAGGTTATAGGAAGACCAGCCTGCTTGCGCGATATTGTCATAGCCGATCAGACACAAGTCCTCGGGCACGCGCAGGGCAAAGCGGTGGCGCGCTTCATCCATAAATCCGCAAGCAACCAGGTCGGTCACGCAAAACACGGCGTCGGGTCGTTGATGTTGAGTCAGCAATCGGTGGGCCAGAATCTGCCCACTTTCATAAGAGGTGGAGCCAAAGCGCTCAACAGTAACCGTCATCCCAACGCGCTGCGCTTCGGCAACGAACGCCGCTTCTCGTTTCATCAGACTGGGTGTGCCCGCCAGGGAGTTAGCAAAGGCGAGGTGTTGACAGCCGGCGCGCTGAAACGCCATCACCGCTGTGGCAGCGGCTCGCTGTGCATCCAGATTGATGCTGAGTGAACCGGGTAGTGCTTCATCGCGGTTAATCAAAATGATGCGCTGACCATGCTGATAACACTGACGCGTGATGGTGCGATCCGGCATACCGGAAAGGATGATCGAGGCGTCCGCACGGAAGTTAATCGCCTGCTGTAACGCGGCTGACACGCTGTTATCGGAACGATCCGTATTGATCAGCATGGCAATTTTTCCCGCTTCCTGCAGAAACTGGGTCAGCCAGCGCACCAGGCTGGCGCGATAGGGTGTGGCGATCTCCGAGACTATCAAGCACACAATTCCACTGCGATTACGCACCAGGCCGCGCGCCAGATGGTTGACGTGATAGCCGAGTTCTTGCGCGGCTTTCATCACGCGGATTCGCATGGCAGAGGACACGCTGGCACCCGGTGTAAACACGCGTGATACCGCTGAGCGTGATACGCCAGCGCGTTCTGCCACATCCTGCGCACTGACCACGGTTTTCTCACTCTGCATGCTCAACTCCTGTGCAAACATCGGTTGAAAAAGAGTCTGCCTCAAATTGCAAAGCTGTGCAAACCGTTCAGGATCTAATTTGTTGCATTTTTGTGACACAACCTATCAATTGCATCGCAAGCCATTTGACAGCTGTTTTTTTGTTCATTACTACTTTGCACAGATGTGCAAAAAAAGGTGCCAGTGAAGCACCACCCTACAATCAAAGGAGAACACCATGCGAGCCACCTCAATCGCCGTCGCACTATCCCTCTCTTGTACTGCACTGCCTTTCGCTGCCTCTGCGGCAGGCAACCTCAACATGGTTTGTTCCGCTGACGTGGTGGTGTGTGAACACATGACACGTATCTTCAGCCAGAGCCATCCAGATATCAAAGTCAGTATGGTGCGTTTGTCGGCGGGGGAAGCGTATGCGCGTTTACGCAGTGAAGCGCGTAATCCGCGTACCGATATCTGGTGGGCCGGTACCGGCGATCCGCATATGCAGGCGGCCGATGAGGGGTTAACGCAAGTGTACAAATCTCCACTGCTTGACCAGCAGCAGGATTGGGCACAAAAACAGGCTGAAAACTCGGGCTATCGCACGGTGGGAATTTACGCGGGTGCACTGGGTTGGGGCTATAACACCAAACTGTTAGCCGATAAAAAACTGAAAGAACCCACTTGCTGGAAAGATCTGCTGGATCCCGGCTTTAAGGGGGAAATTCAAATCGCTAACCCTAACTCCTCCGGTACCGCCTACAACACACTGGCCACCCTGGTGCAAATCATGGGGGAAGATCAGGCCTTCGACTACCTGAAAAAACTTAATGCCAACATTTCGCAATACACCAAGTCTGGCTCTGCACCGGTGAAAGCCGCGGCGCGAGGTGAAACCACGGTCGGTATCGTGTTCATGCATGATGCCGTTGCAATGCAAGTGGATGGCTTCCCGATCAAAACCGTGGCGCCCTGTGAAGGCACAGGCTATGAAATCGGCTCAATGTCGATTGTGAAAGGGGCGCGCAACCTGGCGAATGCCAAAGTCTGGTACGACTGGGCGCTTAGCGCAGAGGCGCAGTCGCATATGAAGGAAGCGAAATCCTTCCAGCTGCCGTCAAATCGTAACGCAGAAATCTCGGAATACGCACCACGCTTCGAAAACATCAAGCTGATCGATTACGACTTCAAAACTTATGGCGACTCCGCCAAGCGCAAAGCGCTGCTCAGCCGCTGGGATAAAGAGATTGGTGCCAGCGCACAGTGATGGCCTGACTGCGTGAACCCGCGCCACATCCTGCGAGATCCTATCCTTGCCGTGGCGCCTTTCAACACATCATTCCACTGCGAGCCGGAGAGGCAGACTCTCCCTCTTGAGGTGTTTTATGCATGCAAATAATCGTCGGCTTACCGGCGCACTGTTGATCGGCCTGGCATCTCTACTCTTGCTGCCGTGGTATAGCCTGGAAGCCGGCTTTTTTGATGGCGGCTGGTTGTTCAATTTGTGGCGCGATCCTGCTAATGCCCCCGCCTTGTGGCAGGTCAGCTCACATCCGTGGCTAGCGATTGCGCTGACCTTGTTCGCGCTCTGTGCCGCGTGTGGATTACTTCCCTCTGGCGCGCGCAGCCGCCTGATGCTGTTATTTAGCGCACTGGGCGTCATTTTTCTGGTGATTGAAGGACATGCCATCGGCTTCAGCGGCTGGAGCTGGTTATGGCTGGAAAATCGCTTCGGGGCACTGGAGCAGGGCCAACCGGCGATGGGCGCGGGTGCGCTGCTGTTACTGACCACCTTTTTGCTGCTGTTTTCCTTTGCGCTGGCCGAACGAGGCGTGTTGAAAGGCGATGCCTTTGTGGTGGCGTCCCTGGTATTACTGACCGCGCTGGTCAGTATTTTTGTGCTTTATCCGGTGCTGAGCATGTTTGTGGTCTCGGTGCAGGACGTTGATGGCAGTTTTAAACCCGACGGACTGATCAGCAATATTCAGGATCCTTCAATCTGGAGTCTGGCCTGTTTGCAAGGAGGCACCTGCGGTACGGCCTGGCGCACGCTGTGGCTGGCGCTGATGACGGCCTCCGGTTCTACCTTGCTGGGGCTGGCCTTTGCGTTGGCCGCCACGCGCACGCCGCTGCCCTGTAAAAAAGCGCTGCGCATGCTGACCATTTTGCCGATTATCACGCCGCCATTTGTAATTGGTCTGGCGCTGATTCTGCTGTTTGGCCGCTCAGGCGTGGTCACGGAGTATCTGGCGGCGTTGTTTGGCATCGAACCCGGTCGCTGGCTGTATGGTTTAACCGGCATCTGGATCGCGCAGGTGCTGTCATTCACGCCTATCGCGTTTCTGGTGCTGATTGGTGTGGTCGAGGGGGTAAGCCCTTCACTGGAAGAAGCCTCACAAACGCTGCGCGCCAGCCGCTGGCGCACCTTTAGTCGTATTTCTCTGCCGTTAATGGCGCCCGGTCTGGCCAACGCTTTCCTGATCAGCTTTATCGAAAGCATGGCTGATTTTGGTAACCCGATGGTGCTGGGCGGCAGTCACGGTGTTCTCTCCACCGAAATCTTCTTCTCGGTAGTCGGCGCGCAGAATGATCCCAGTCGGGCAGCGGTGCTGGCGATGATTTTACTTAGTTTCACCCTGGCGGCATTCGTGCTGCAGCGTTGGTGGTTGGGCGGCAAAAATTTCGCCACCGTCACCGGTAAGGGCGATGGCGGAAAACATGGTCAACTGCCCAGACTATTACGCTATGGCGTGTATGGCATGGTGATCCCGTGGGGGCTCTTCACGTTGGTGATTTACGGCATGATCGTCGTCGGTGGGTTTGTGCAGTCATGGGGGCTAAATGACGCCCTCACTGTCGAGCATTATGTGCGAGCTTTCCGTGTCAGCAGCAGTGACGGGCATTTGCTTTGGACCGGCGTGGCGTGGAACTCGTTCTGGACCACGCTGGAGATAGCGCTGATTGCCGCGCCGCTCACCGCGATTGTCGGCTTGCTCACCGCCTGGCTGATTGTGCGACAGAAGTTTGCCGGCCGTCAGACGTTTGAATTCTTGTTGATGCTGAGTTTCGCTATTCCGGGCACGGTGATTGGTGTGAGTTATGTGATGGCGTACAACTTGCCGCCGCTGGAGATCACCGGTACGGCTCTCATCCTGATTGCCTGCTTTGTGTTTCGTAATATGCCGGTGGGGGTGCGCGGGGGCATTGCGGCGATGAGCCAACTGGATAAAAGCCTTGATGAAGCCTCATTGACGCTCGGTGCCAACAGTTTCCGCACGCTGCGCAAAGTCGTGCTGCCGTTGCTCAAACCGGCGATCAGCGCCGCGTTAGTGTATGCCTTCGTTCGCGCTATTACTTCCATTAGCGCCGTGATCTTCCTTGTCAGTGCGCAGTACAACATGGCGACCTCCTACATTGTCGGGCTGGTGGAAAACGGTGAGTACGGTGTGGCGATTGCTTACTCCACCGTATTGATTGTGGTGATGTTGCTGATCATTGGCGTGTTTCAGTGGCTGGTCGGTGAGCGAAAATTGCGTCGTGTTGCCCGCCCCGCCGATATCGCTGTGCCGTCGACTTCAACTTCGTTAACTCAGGAGAGAACCGTATGACCAGTATCAATGCGGGTTCCGTGGTATTTGAGCATGTCACTAAACGTTTTGCGGGCTTCAACGCCTTACCAGATCTGTCACTGACGGTGGAACCTGGCACGCTGGTTACGCTGCTGGGCCCCTCTGGTTGCGGCAAGACCACCACGCTACGCTTGCTGGCGGGGCTGGAACATCCCACCTCCGGGCGCATTCTGATTGGCGGCAAAGACGTAACACATTTGCCTGCCAACGAGCGCGATGTGGCAATGGTGTTCCAATCTTACGCGCTGTTTCCCCATATGAGCGCGCTCGACAACATCATGTATGGGCTTCAGTCCTCGGGAATGAACAAGCGGGAAGCGCAAGACCGGGCGCGCGAAGGATTGAAACTGGTGGGACTGGAAAACCAGGGCCAGCGATTGCCGTCTGAGCTTTCGGGCGGTCAGCAACAGCGTATTGCAGTGGCGCGTGCGCTGGTGCTGGAACCGCAGGTGCTGCTGCTGGATGAACCCTTATCCAATCTAGATGAACGTCTGCGTCGCCGCGTGCGCACCGATATTCGCGAACTACAACAAAGACTTGGCTTTACCGCAGTCTATGTCACCCACGATCAGGAAGAAGCGCTGGCGGTATCTGATAAAATTATTGTCATGAAAGAGGGTGATATTGCCCAGCAGGGCGCACCTGAAAGCCTGTACCACTCCCCGAATTCGGTGTTCATCGCTGATTTTATGGGGGAAGCCAACATTCTGCCGTGCGAAGTCGAGCAAGTGGAGGGCAACGATGCGCTGGTGCGGCTGGGAAATCTGCGTTATCGCGTGCGCGGTAACGGCGTGCCAACCGGCTCGGCCCAGTTGTCGGTGCGTCCGCAGTTTATTACGTTGCACAGCGATGGGCAGGGAGCCTTGCAAGGCGAAGTGACCCACAGCACATGGCTGGGTGATCACTTCGAATATGAAGTGGTCACGCCGCTCGGTTCCTTGTTTATCGTTGATACGCAGATGGAGCAGCGTCTGCCGCTGGCTTCTGCCGTGGCGATTGATTTTAAACCTCAGGGATTAGCCCTGATTGCCGGATAATTTAAGGACAGATAATGAGTGACACCGTGAATGACGCGCTGCTGGCACGTTTGATTTTGGCAGAGAAAGTGGCACGCGCAGGGGGCGATAAGGCGCTGGAGTATTTCCATCATCGCGACACGCTGGTGGTCGAGACCAAATATGATCTGCAGGATGTGGTGTCGCGCGCTGACCGCGAAGTCGAGCAGATGATCGACCAGCAGATTCGCGCTCAGTTTGCCGACGACGGTTTCCTGGGGGAAGAGTATGGATTGCAGGAGGGCACATCGGGATACACCTGGGTAGTCGATCCGATTGACGGCACCAGCCCGTTTTTGAACGGCATGCCTAACTGGTGCGTCTCCGTCGCGGTATTGCATGACGGTGTGCCAGTGATCGGGGTGATCTATGCGCCCACCTATCAGGAGTGCTATGTAGCGGCGCTGGGGCAAGGCGCAACCTTGAATGGGCGTCGTTTGCAGGTCGATCCAAACCGCACGCTGCAAAACCATGTCACTGGCTTTGGCGCTAACAGCCACGTTAGCCCCGCTGAAGTGGGTAAAATCCTGGCCTCATTGCTGGAAGCCGGGGGCAACTTCATCCGTATCGGTTCTGGCGCATTGATGCTGGCGTGGGTGGCGGCTGGGCGCGTAGTGGGCTATTACGAACCTTATATGCACGCATGGGATTGTCTGGCGGGCTACTGCCTGGTGAAAGAGGCGGGCGGCTGGTATCACCCGTTCAATACCGAAGGCGAACGTTTGCTGAAAGGCGCTCAGGTACTGGCGGTGGCGCCTGGCGCAGAAGCTGATTTGAAACGGATTGCGGGAATTTAAATGCTGCCTTCTCTGTCGGGAGCCGTTGTCGCTACGCGGCTCCCGGCAAACGCTCTAAAACGGCACTAAAGCTAATCAGCCCGCTTTAACTAAGCAGCATTGCAATTCGCCCCTGGCGATGCTGTTATAACCCATCGCCATATTTACCGGGTTATCTCGTGTCGCTCTCCTCATCAGAATGGTTTAGCCGTAATGGCATTGAATGTTCGCGCGTGAACGCCATTGGCAGCCGCTTTCCGCGTCATCTGCATGACGAATATGTAATTTGCGCTAATCTCAGCGGGCGCGAAGAGATTTGGCTCGATGGCAAGGTGTCTGACGTGTTTGCCGGACAGGTAACGATTTATAATCCCAGCGCGATTCAGTCCTCCTTATTCAGCAATGATCCGGTGAGTTTTATCAGCATTCACTTGCCGCAGGTGATCTTATCCGAAATGTTTGGCACCACCGCTGCGCCCGCTTTGCGCGAAGGGGTTTTCCATGACGCGCGGTTGTTTCAGGCGATCACTGAATTCGACCAGGCCGCGCGCACAGGAGATGAGTTACTGCTGGAACAACAGCTGCTGTGGCTGTGTGGTGAACTGCTCGACGATAAAGAGAGTGCCGAGCAGGGGGAAGTGCAGATTATCGAACAGGTGAAGCAGTTTCTTGGTGAACACTTGCACGAGAAACCGCAACTGGATGCGCTGGCGCAACGTGCCGGGCTGAGTAAATATCATCTGGTGCGTCGTTTCACCCAGCTCACCGGGTTGCCACCGTTGCAATACCATATGCAATTGCGGCTACAGCAGGCGCGGGAACTGTTGCGCCGTCGGGTACATCCGCAGGAAGCCGCGCTGCAACTGGGTTTTTACGATCAAAGCCACTTCATTAACGCCTTTCGCAAAGTAATGGGTACCACACCACACCATTACGCCCAGCAAATTGCCTCAGCCCAATACAAACTCCCGATAGCCTGACACCATCACATAGGCGGCGAAGTAGCAGAAGATCAGCGCCGAGGCGAGATAGGAGTATTTTAACAGGCGCTGCCCCAACAGCTTACCGCCCATGCTGCCCACCAGGCATAACACACAGGTCCAGACCACTCCCGCGATAAAGAACCCACCGAGGAAAGAGGAGGTGGCATTGACGCTGCCGTGCCCTATGCGAGCAATCAGTGCACCGCCCACGCTGGCAAACCATAAAATCGCCGTGGGAGATGACATCGCCAGCACCACGCCACGGCTGAACTCGCGCAGTAACGAACGATAAGGCTGTTGCTCCGTTGGGGGTAACGCCGCGTCTTTACGCAGTGCAGCGATCAACATTTTACCTGCGAACCACAGTAGTAATAATCCACCGCCAATCCACAACACCCAGCGTACCGCCGTAAACTGCAACACCACCGCCATGCCAGCCAGCGCCAGCAGCGCATAAATCAGGTCGCCAATGCAGGTGCCAATCCCTAACCAAAAACCGTGAAAATAGCCACGCTGCATCGCGAGGGTAATCATGGCGATATTGGCCAGTCCAATATCAAGACACAGCGATAAACTCAGCAGAAAACCATTTGAAAACTGCAGCATAGCGACGAGCCTGTCCTTATTTTTTCTGTGGGCGGCATTAAACCACGGCACGAATCACACTGTATTGGAAAGAATTGCGCCACAGCGCCCGGAGCACCACGGCATTCGCTCCAGGATGAATCGTCTCTGCGTCTGGTTTTCTCGCCGTCGCAATTATGTTTATATGCATCCATCTGCCATCAACGACCAAACGCCATGAATCTTCGGGAAAAAATTGTCGGCCAGTTCAGTGAGCTGTCACCAGAACTGCAGCGCGCGGCTGAGTTCTCTCTGCAAAATGCCAATCAGCTGGTGGTGCAATCGATGCGCGCGTTTGCCGTTGAAGCCGGTGTCAAACCTGCCACGCTGCTGCGCCTGGCGCAGCGTTTGGGCTACAACGGATGGGGCGAACTGAAAGATGCCTTCATTGATGACATTGGCCTGCGCAATGATACATACGTATCCAAGGCCGAAAAACTGATCGCCAAAGGAACACAGCCGCAGCTGTATGATGAGGTGTTTAGCGCGCATCAGGCCAATCTGGCCTTTACGCAAAACGAAAATCAGCAGGAAATGGAACAAGCGGTGACCTTGCTCGATGCGGCTGATAACGTCTATATCTGCGGCTTTCGCGCCAGTTTTCCCATCGCCTGGTCGCTGTTTTATGTTTACCGACTCTTCAACCGTCAGGTCTCGTTGATTGATGGCCTGGCCAGCAATATCGAAGTATTTACCCGCGAACTTACCGCGCAGGATTGTGTGCTGCTGACCAGCTTTGCGCCTTATTCCCGTGAGTCACTGGATGTGCTGCACGCCGCGCAGCAGGCAGGGGCAAAGATTATCGCGATTACCGATTCACCGGTTTCCCCGCTGGCGCAGGCCGCCGACTGCACCCTGTTATTCTCTATCGACAGTCCGTCGTTCTTCCCCTCAGTGGTCTCTGGCATGGGGCTGGCAGAGTGCTTACTGGCAATGCTGGTGGCGCGCCATGGCCGTGATGCTGTGCATAAAATCGAAAATGCCGAACGCTATCTGATTGGATCTGGAGCATATGTGGTGCCTGGCAAATCCTGAGGAATGATTCATTTGTATCCGTCATAAGAAAATAGAATGCATGTGAATCATTATTGCATTGACGTAATCCAAATGAATCCTGCAAGATGCGCTTAATCACCGTAGCGTATTCAGGAGCAGTACCCAGTATGAGCCACATTATTCACCGCAGTTTGCGCAGCACGCCCGCCGTGGCTGCTCGTGCCGAAGGGGCGTACATCTTCGATAAACAAGGAAAGCAGTATCTCGACGCCTGCGGTGGTGCTGCCGTTTCCTGCTTAGGCCACGCGCATCCTGATGTGTTAGCCGCGATGCATCGTCAAATCGACCAATTGGCCTATGCTCACACCAGCTTTTTTACCAGCGACACCGTTGAGCAACTCGCTGAACAGTTGACGCGCACGGCGCCTGGCGATCTCAACTACGCCTATTTCGTTTCCGGTGGTTCGGAAGCCGTGGAAACCGCGCTGAAATTAGCGCGTCAATATTTCGTTGAAATCGGGCAGGCGTCACGTACCAAATTTATCGCGCGCAAGCAGAGCTATCACGGCAACACGCTGGGTGCATTGGCCGTCGGCGGCAATGAGTGGCGCCGTCGCCAGTTCGCGCCATTACTGATCGACGTGATTCGCGTGTCAGCCTGTAATGAATATCGCGATCGTCGTGCTGATGAAACGCAGCAGCAATACACCACGCGTCTGCTCAATGAACTGGAACAAGCAATTGTTGATGCCGGTCCGGAAACCATTATTGGTTTCTGCGCGGAGACCGTCGTGGGTGCCACCACCGGCGCGACACCGCCGACGCCGGGTTATCTGAAAGGCGTGCGCGCACTGTGCGATAAGTACGGCATCCTGTATATCGCCGATGAGGTGATGTGCGGTATGGGTCGCACCGGGACGCTGCACGCGTTTGAACAAGATGACGTTGTGCCGGATCTGGTCACCATCGCCAAAGGGTTGGGTGGCGGTTATCAGCCGATTGGTGCCGTGCTGGCCAGCGAAAAGATCGTCTCCGCACTCCAGTCGGGCAGTGGTCTGTTCCAGCACGGTCATACTTATATTTGCCACGCTACGGCGGCTTCAGCGGCACTGGCCGTCCAGCAGGTGATTGAACGCGATAACCTGCTCGATGCGGTGAAACAGCAGGGCGCTTATCTGCAAAATGCCTTGCGTGAAGTGCTGGGCGCATTGCCGCATGTGGGCGACACGCGTGGGCGCGGCTTATTTGCCGGTGTGGAACTGGTGCGCGATAAAGAGAGCAAAGCCCCGTTCGATCCTGCACTGAAACTACATGCTGGCATTAAAGCCAACTGTATGGCTCGTGGCCTGATGGTGTATCCGATGGGCGGCACCATTGACGGGCAGTATGGCGACCACATCCTGATTGCTCCGCCATTTATTATTACGCCGAGCCAGCTCGATTTTGTGGTGGATACGCTGGCGACTGTGATTCGTGAAGAGACCGGTAAATTATGATTAATCGTTTGCCGCCGCTGGCGAAGCACGAGTGGGACGACCAGCAACGTCCACTGGCAGAAGAGATCATTAATGGGCCGCGCGGCGCATTGCTTCCGCCGTTTGAGCCTTTACTGCGCAGCCCGGAATTGATGGCGCACGCGCAGCGCATGGGAGAGTACCTGCGCTATCGCAGCGCGCTCGGTCAGCGCTTATCGGAACTGGCGATTCTCATGACGGCGCGTCACTGGTCGCAGCCGGTGGAGTGGGCGATTCATGCTCCGATAGCACGTGAGAAGGGGATCTCTGCCGCCGCCGTACAGGCCATTAATGAGAAGCGGCTGCCGGATGACTTAAAGCCGGATGAGTGGGTGATTTACCACTTTTGCCAGCAACTGCATCAACAGCAAAAAGTCACTGACACCACCTGGCAACAAGCCATCGATTTATGGGGCGAAAAGGGCGTAGTGGATCTGATTGGTATTAACGGTTATTACAGCTTCCTCTCGATGATCATGAACGGCGCACAGACGCCGGTACCCGAAACACGGGATGATATTATCCCGGCATAAGCCGTCGTTTTCATCAGGGCGTGATCGAATGCGCCCTGAATATCAAATGGATTTATCTTTTTACTCCCGCCGAAATATTTCGCTGGGTGACATTCATCGCACGCTATTTCACTGACGCTGAGGGTTATTATGTCTGCATTATTCTCTAAATTAAAAGTTACGTTAGCATTGGTTGCTTGTTCAGCCAGTTTTGTCGCAGCAGCGCAAGATAAATTAACCGTCGGTGTAGACACCGCATTTGTCCCGTTCGAATTTAAACAAGGTGATAAATACGTTGGCTTTGATATCGATTTATGGGATGCCATTGCGAAGAAAATGCACGTTAGCTACGAATTACGCCCAATGGATTTTGGTGGGTTAATTCCGGGCTTGCAATCGCGTAATCTGGATGTGGCGATGGCGGGAATTACTATTACGGATGCGCGTAAGCAGGTCGTCGATTTCAGTGAAGGATATTACGATGCCGATTTATTGATGGCGGTAAAAAGCTCCGATAATTCCATCACGAAATTTAGCGATTTATCGGGTAAGAAAGTGGGCCTCAAGCAAGGCACCGCCGCTGCCAGCTTTATGAAAAGCAAATATAAAGCGAACTACGTCGAGTTCCCTAATATCGATAACGCCTATCTTGACCTGCAAGCCGGTAATCTGGACGCCGTGGTGCATGACTCACCGAACGTGCTCTATTACGTGAAAACGGCAGGCGATGGCAAAGTGAAATCCACCGGTGAAACCGACAGCATTCTGCCACAGCAGTATGGCTTTGCGATGCAGAAGAACAGCAGCTTAACGCCTAAGGTGAATGCTGCGTTGCAGGCACTGCGCGCAGATGGCACTTACAGCAAGATCTACGTGAAGTGGTTTGCCAAACAGCCTAAATAATCCCGCCAGGCCGGTGCAAACCGGCCTCGTTTCGCTTTTACGGGTAGAAAGATGAATTTCGAAAGTCAATATATTTGGGAGTCCCTGCCACTGCTATTATAGGGATTACAGTTAACGCTGATTATCTCTTTATCAGGCTTAGTGGGTGGTTTTATTATTGGTTTGCTGGCGGGCACCTGTCGTGCATTGGGCGGTAGAATATCAAAAACACTTTCACTGATTTTCGTTGAGTTAATTCGCGGAACGCCGATTATGGTGCAGGTGATGTTTATTTATTTTGCACTGCCGATGGTCATGCCGATCCGTATCGATCCGGTGACGGCTGCGATTGTGACCATTGTGATTAACTCTGGTGCGTATATTGCGGAGATTACGCGCGGTGCGATTCTCTCCATTAATAAAGGTTTTAAAGAAGCCAGTCTGGCAATGGGATTATCACAACGCAGTACTGTGTTGCACGTTATTATGCCGCTGGCGCTACGTCGTATGATCCCCGCGTTAGGCAATCAGTGGATTATTAGTATCAAAGACACCTCGCTATTTATTGTGATTGGCGTAGCGGAATTAACTCGTCAAGGGCAAGAGATTATTGCCGGTAACTTCCGCGCACTGGAAGTCTGGACAGCGGTAGCGATGATTTATCTGCTGGTGACGTTGTGCCTGAGTTTCCTGCTGAAGCAACTGGAGAAAAGGATTCATATCTTATGAGCATGGTTGAATTTAGCGCGGTGTCGAAGAGTTTTGGCACCACTCAGGTACTGCATGACATCAATCTAAAGATTGAAGCCGGTGAAGTGGTGGTGATCATTGGGCCATCGGGCTCGGGTAAGTCCACGCTGTTACGCTGCATCAATAAGCTCGAAGAGATTTCCTCCGGTACGCTGTTGGTGGCGGGCATGCACATCACCGATCCACACGCCAATGATTGCGATATTCGCCGCGAGGCGGGCATGGTATTTCAGCAATTCCATTTGTTCCCGCACCTCACCGCGTTGGAAAACGTGATGTTTGGTCCGATTCGCGTGCGCAAGCAGAGCAAAGCCGCAGCGCGTGAACAGGCGATGGCACTGTTGGATCGTGTGGGTTTGCGTGAGCGCGCCAAACACTATCCGTCTGAACTCTCAGGCGGTCAGCAGCAGCGAGTGGCGATTGCACGTGCGTTAGCGGTAAAGCCGAAGATGATGCTGTTTGATGAGCCAACCTCAGCTCTCGACCCAGAATTGCGCCACGAAGTTTTGAAAGTGATACAGTCACTGGCTGAAGAGGGTATGACGATGGTGATCGTGACACATGAAATTGGCTTTGCCCGTGATGTGGCCTCACGACTGATCTTTATTGATGGCGGCACCATTGCCGAAGACGGTTCACCTGATATGCTGCTGACGGCCAGTGACAATCCGCGTCTGAAAGAATTTTTGCAACACGTATCCTGAACAGAAGTGAACGATAACAATATGAAAAAAATCGCAATCCATGGTTCCGCCTTCGAAATTGGTCAGCAATTGGGTGAATTTGGCCGTGAAGCCTGGCATCAGAAGCTGACGCTCACCGCACTCTGGCAGACAGTGACAGCCATGAAAGACGCCGACCAAACGGTGGCCATGCGCGCGTTGGTCCAGGCGCACTATCCGCTGATCTGGCAGGAGCTGGAAGGGCTGGCCGCAGGATTACAGGCGCCGATTGAGGAGGTTTTTGCCTGGAACTGCCGTGGCGATTTAGTACGTTCAACCTCGGATGGATGTACCACCGTGGCGGGACAGCGTGCTGATGGCGTGTTAACTATCGCGCACAATGAAGATGGTTTTCCGCAATTACGCGATGACTGTGCCATCGTCAGCATCCGTCCGGATAGTGGCATGGCGTTTACCAGCTTTGCTTATCCGGGGTCGATTTGCGGTCATACCGTTGCCGTAAACGAGAAGGGCGTGGTGAATACGGTGAATAATATTCGTGCGCTGCATCGTCCGGAAGGAGTGCCGCGTCAAATCCTGGCCCGCGCCGCGTTGAATGCGGCCACGCTGGATGAGGCTATCGCTATTCTGACCACATCACCGCGCGCCGGATCGTTCCACCATACGCTCGGACAGATGGGCGATAGCCGTCTGTTTAGTGTGGAAGCCACGGGGTCGGGTTGCTCCGTAACGCCACTGACCGCAGTGTTCGCCCATGCCAATCACCTGATTCATCCGCAACTTGATGGCGTGGAACAGGTGATCACTGCCAGCTCCGGATCACGCCAGCAGCGGTTAATTGAGTGGCTGGAGGCGCAAACGCAGCTGGATGGCGATGCAGCAAAAGTGATTCTCTCTGACCAGCATGATGCGGTGCTGCCCATTTATCGCCTTTCGCCGAACGATCCGGATGAAGAGAACACCCTGGCGACAGCGGTATTTACGCTGCATGCCAAACAAGTTGACTGGCAGATATTTACCTTGAATCGTGATGAGCCAGAATTTAAAGGCACGATTTCCTAAAAACTAATCTGCTATATTGTGAACCCGGTCACCCTGGCCGGGCGCTATTCAAATTAATCCCACTATAGTCGTTAAACATTCCGATTATGGTGGGGTACGAAAATGAATAGAAATAAAAAAGCCGCATTCAACGGTTTAGCATCAAACATAACCATGGCATTATCCTTAGCTGTTTTTTCACTGGCGGGGAGCGCTATGGCAAATGCTGCGGAACATCATCAAATCGCTTTAGTGGGTACCTGGACGTCGATTCCAGATGCCCCATTAGAGCAGAAACCGGATCATCCTAGCGAAGGTTTATATCGCCTCAAGGTGAATGCGGATGGAACTTTAACACCACTTGATGTGATCAAAATGAAAAGCCCGTCATGGATTGTAAAATCCCAGGATGGCCGCTTTGCCTATACCACCAATGAAGAAAACGCCGGGGCCGTTACCGCACTGTCCATTGATAAAAGCGGTCAGGTGAAAGTGCTAAATGCGGTGGATAGCCATGGGCAACAGCCGACGCACGCCACCATCAGCCCGGACGGTAAGTTCCTGTTTGTCGCTAACTACTCGGTGGCGAAAGGCGGCGCGGGCGTCTCGGTGTTCCCGATTCATCATGACGGTAAACTGGGTGAGCAGGTGCAGCACTTTGCTTTCGACCACGGCACGGGCACGGTGAAAGGGCGTCAGGATGGCGGTCACGCACACTCGACCACCTTTACCCACGACGGTAAATATCTGTTCGCTGCCGATCTCGGCGGTGACAAGCTCCATGCGTATCGTTATCACGCCAATAAGGCTGAGCCTCTGGAAGCGGATACCGCGCATGACGTGACCTTTACCGCCGGTTCTGGCCCGCGTCATATGGTGTTCTCACCAGATGGCAAACATGCCTACGTCACCACCGAAATGGCCGGTGAGATCGCGGTATTTACAGTGAAAGACGATCACCTGGATCGCAGCAATACCGTGAAGCTGAACACTGAAAATAACAGTGCTGAATACCGTAGCGGCGGCGGAATTATTCTCAGTCCGAACGGTAAATATGTGATTGCAGCGAATCGTGGTTCAGATAATAAGCTGTTGGTGTTTAAAATTGAGGCGGATGGCCAGTTAGGCAAGCCGGTCAGTTATAAAGCCAACGGCATTGAACCTCGGGCGTTCTCATTTGATGGCAGTGGAAAATATCTCTATGTCACTAACGTGTTCACCAACAATATTTCCCTGTTCCATTTCGATGAAAAGAGCGGTGAGCTGAAAGCAGCGGGCGATGCAGCAAAAATATCCACGCCCACTGATATAAAGTTCTTTAATTAAGCCGTTCGGTGGGCGCATTTTTTGCGCCCACTTCTCCTCGCTATTTTGCCTGTGACATTTCCAGCAGCGCCTCTTCCATTGATGCACCAAACATTTGTCCGTGGGACAGTCCCGGATAAAGTTGATAGCGTGCAGCTGTGCCGTTCTCTGCCATACCTTCGATAGTGGTGCGCACCGCGCGCAACACTTCAGGTTCCGCCGTGTTGCTATCGCTGCGGCGATCGCCATTCCCTTCCATCAAAGTGATCTGCTTATTACTGGCTTTGCGGGTCTGCATCTCACTCAACAGAGAGTTAAATCCCTGGCCGACCGATGGACTGGCAGCGAAATAGCGCGTAAACAGCTGAGAGGAGAGATAGCTGTCGAGTACAAACAATCCGCCGTAAGAGTGGCCCCACAACGCGCGTTGTTGATGATCGACATGCACACCTTTCTCCGCTGCGGGCAAAATACGTTGCTCTAGCAAGGTGCGGAATGCGCTGCTGCCGCCGCCCTTGCGACCGCGACTAAAAGTGTATCCTGCATCGCCATGCTCTTTGTCAGGCGGGGTGTAATCGTAAGTTCGCGCGTTTACCTCAAACGGCAAAGTGGTTTGATACCCGACCACCACCAGAACCGGAGGGTTGCCTGCCGAGAGTTTTTGCAGCAGCGGATCGGTCAGCCTGTCCATTACCGCATTGCCATCCAGCATCGTGATCATCGGGGAGCCAGATGGCGGAGGCGCTTTATCTGGCACCGCAGTCCAAACTTTGTAATGCCGCTGGCCATCAGCCGAGTCATATTCACTGATGGAGAAGTGGTAATAAGCGGAGCCTTTGTCGGCGATATTCGGGCCGAGTGGCGTCATGTTCGGGCGTGCAAAAACGCTGGTGGTGACACTGCTGAGCAACAACAGCAGCAGGCCAATGGGACGGTTTATTGCTGAAAATCTATAAAGCATTGAAATCCCGATACTCTGGTTGATAGGTGCATATCATGATGCACCCCAAAATTAAGCGGCCATCACATCCGATAGCCGCTGGTTCACATCAGAAATGCATCCCCAATTCCATATAGTAGGTGCGTCCTGATTCGTTGTAAGTGTTCGCGCCTGCGCCCCACAGGTAGGCACCGGTGGTGGCATTGCCCGTGCTCTGCGCATTACCCTCACGGAAGTGGCGTTTATCAAACAGATTATCGATACCGGCGGTGACATCCAGATACTTCGTCACGTTATAAGTCGCACTCATGCCCACCAGAGCGTAGGGCGCCACCTGGCGGGTTTCGCTGCCCGATGTCGCTTCCCCTTTATAGTTCAGCTTCTTCGGTTTCTGACGACCATACCAGGTTAACGTTCCCTGCACCGAGAGATCGTTGGTGGCCTGCCAGTCCAGCGTTGAGTTAAGGGTGTACTTCGGAATGATCGACAGATAATCGCCGGTAGTTTTATTCTCGTTATCAATGATGTAGGTGAAGTTATTATTCATTTTCACCGAGTCAGTGATAGGGAAGTTCAGCGTGCCCTCGAGCCCCTGAACCACGGCTTTTGGCACGTTCTCCCACTTGTACACATCCGACATGCCGTTGTTATAAACCGGGCTATAGCCACCCTCGATTTTGTCGTGATAGTCATTGCGATACCAGGTCAGTCCGGCCTGAATATCGTCATGGTGATACTCAATGCCAATCTCTTTGTTGACGCTGGTTTCAGCTTTTAAATCACTATTACCCTGCAAATAGCAGTAACCGGAACTGGCATAGCACCCCTGGCCTTTACTGAACAGCAGATAGTTGGGGTTGGTTTGATAGAGATTCGGGGCTTTCCAGGCGCGTGCGATGCCCAACTTCAGCGTGAAGTCGTCACCCAGATCCTGCGAGAGGTTGAGCGCCGGGCTCCAGTTGCTGCCGCTGATGCTTTGATGATTGAAGCGGATGCCCGGCGTCAGGCGAGTGGAATCAGTCAGCTCGATGTTATCTTCGGCATACACGCCATAAATATCGGCAGAGCTATACAGGCTGCGCCCATCGCTGGTGATGCCGTTGACCGTGCCTCCGGCCGTGGTCGTTTCGGTATTTGACGCCGGATCTTTCATCGCCTGATGATTGAATTCCGCCCCGAGGGTCAATGTCTGATTCACCCATGCTTCCAGCGGGATATTCACCTCAGAATGCAGATTGGTGTCATACAGCGAGATGGTGGAGAAACCTTCATTCGATGGGCTGAAAATCCCGGCTATGCCGCCTGACAGGCCCTCATTGAGACGGGTATTGCGCGTTTTTTCAAACTGCACGTAGTTATTGGTGGTGACACCGCTATCCCACGCGCCGGTGTATTTCAAACTCAATGTCTGGCGATAAAGCACATTGGTCTCTTTGCCGTAATATTTCTGCACCAGCGCGTTGGTATTGGTGTTCTGCGTATCCCCGGCGTACAGGTTGCCCTGACGACTAAAGCCGGCATCCAGTTCCAAAGCCTGGCGCGGCATAAATTCCCAGCGCAGGGCAGAGTGGATATCTTTGTTTATCGAACCTTCACGGCCCGAAGGATAACTGCCGGCATAGGAACCAATACGCGGTGTGGTACGGCTCTCGTTAATGTCCTGCGCATCCGCCTGGGTTTTACTCCAGTTGCCGTACAGGCGCAAGGTGAGGTTATCGGCCAGTGCGCCGCTCAGGCTGGCGTTATAGCGCTTTGTGGCGCCTTCATCTTTGTGTTCCGGCGCATTGAAGTAGGTATTGAAATTGCCATGCCATTCGTCAGTGGTGGGTTTGGTGATGATATTGACCACCCCCCCCATCGCACCATTACCGTAAAGCGCCGCCGCCGGGCCGCGAATCACTTCAATGCGGTCGATCATCTCGGGTGGCACCCAGTTGGTATCACCGCGCGTGTCACGCTCATCGCTCCAGCCGTAGCGCACCGAATTGCGACTGCTGACCGGCATGCCATCGATCAGAATCAAGGTGTTTTCCGGGCCCATGCCACGAATGTCGATTTGACGGTTATTGCCGCGCTGGCCGCTATTGGAGTTCCCGGTGAGATTGACGCCGGGCTGAGTGCGAATAATCTCGGCCACATCGCGCTGGATAGGGTGTTTCTTAATGGCTTCGCTATCGATGGTGGAGACGCCTGGCGCCTGAAGAGTCTGTTCTCTGGCTGTCACCACCAGGGTGTTTTCAGCACTGCTTTTCTTATCGGAAATTGCCAGTGGTTTCAGCGGTGGGTTTTCTGCGGTTTGGCTGTCTTGTTTCGTGTTGTCATCGGCCTGAACAGCTGGAATCTGTAATGCTGCTGCAATAACCACACTGAGCAGCGAGCGAGCATAGATATGTTTTGCCATGATATTCAACCACTTCCTTGTAGAAGTAAAAAGAGAAAATACCTTAGTGAGAATGATTCTTAATTTCAATGGTGGTATAGGTTTTCGATACTATCTAGCGCAATCGATTTAAATCCCGGAATAATTTTTAAAGTTGAATGCTAACAATAATGCAAAATTCTTATTAATTTCGAGGCTTACAATCCTTACGGCAAGTCGAAATCCATAAAGGAATTTGAATGAATGCCGATAACCTTCAGGAATAGTTCACAAGAAGGATTATTTTGATGCTAAATGGGATTGGCAACGGCGTTCTACGCAACCTGATTTCGGCGGGTTCAAGCGTAACTACCACCGCAAACAGCAAGGCAGCACAAAGCCACTTACAGGCTGAAGCGTCCACGAAAGTGACCTTCAGTGAAGCAAGCGAGGCCATTGCCGCCATCTATAAAATTGTGCCAGCACAGGTACAGAGTAGCGGCACGATCAGCAGCAATTTACAGGCGCAAATCAACGCGGCAGCGCAGTCTGGCGGCGTTGGTATGAACGGTATCGGCAGTAGATTGCTCAAGGGCCTGGTGCAGAGTGGTGACAATGTCACGTTAAGCGTGCCCGCAACCTCATCAGCCAACGGCACTAGCAACAGTCAGAGCGCGGTGGCGCTCAACGTGACCACACAATCGGGGATTGAAGTGAGTCTGCAAATGACACGCCAACAGGGTGGACTGGTGGTGGAGCTGAATACCAGTGGGGGTAAACTCAACCGCGATGAAGCCGCAGCCATCAGTCAGCTCTCCGACGGTTTGCAAAAAGCGCTGGACGGTTTGGACGCAGGGACAACGCAGCTAGATATCAGCGACTTGATGAAGTTTGATACCTCGCAGCTGAAAAGTGTCGATTTGAAGACCGATCTGCGTAATGGCGACAATGTGACGCAGTCCCTCAACCTTCACGCAGATGATAAAGAGCGCTGGCTCGGTTTTCACAACGGGGATGTCAGTATCAAACTCGATACTGATGTGTCAAAGCTGACCCAGGCAGGCAGCGCCGAACAGCAGGCCGCCGCACTCGATCAGTGGTCTGCCAAAATGGATCAGGCCGCAACGCGTGGGCACGGCGATCGCGACATGCTGAATCTCTTCAAAGCCAGCTTCCGGGCGCTGAATAGCACGCAAGGACAGGCAAGCCACAGCGTGAATACCCAGCGAGTGATCTCCATTGATGCTAATGCCGCTAAAAACGGTGCCATTAGTGGATTGGCCGATTTTTCCGCCAGCTATCAGCAGACGCCGCGCTCTGATAATCCTTATAAACCGGATGAGCAGGACACTTTCTCTTTAGAGGTCGCGCAGCAAACCCGCTCGCAACAGCACACTGATACCCAGGATTTGACACAGGATACGCTGTTCAAACTCAAAGCCAGTTTCCACACCGCACTGGATTCAGACGGGGCAGCGAAACTGACGGCACTTAAGTCATCTCAAAATTACCGCTATCATCTGATTGACGATGAAGAGCGTAGCCAGACCGTGGTTTCGCAGAACAAAAAAGGTGAGCTGACCGCGCAGACTACGCAGCAACTCACGCAGCATGAGACGGTGAAAAGCTATCAGCAAGCCAAGCTTATCGATAGCGTGGAGATCCCGCACAGCGAGAAAAGGGTCTCTTCACATAATTACGCCCGCGCACTGTTTGAGTCGGAAAATTAAACACGATGCCCAGTACCGTCATCTTGGCACTGGGCATTTTATTTTGTTAATGCGTTTTTTAACCAACATTAGTGTTAATTGCTATTAAGACTTTCCCCGGCATTTATTTGCAGCACGCTTGCCGTTCTCCGCGTATACCTTATTATCCCAGGGCTTGATGATGGTATATCTGATTAGTGGCAACGGATTGCCAGATATAGCATAACTCACGCTATTTACTTGTTTTATCCCCCCTGATTAATATCCCGTTCAATTCTTTATTTATTCCATGGCCCGCTGCGAACGACAGAGCGGGCTTGTTATTCACTGCGCGGTAAAAGTGAAATAAAAAATGACGCAAAACAGTGATTCCTTAACGCCACGCACTGCGGTGATAACCACAGATGCAGAGGCCATCGCCGCCGCACAACATCTGGCAGAGCTGGCGTTGAGCGGCGCGATAGAACGCGACCAGCAGCGTATTTATCCGCGGGAACTGCTCAATCAGTTCACCCAACTGGGGCTCGGTAGTATTAGTGTGCCGCGCGAATATGGCGGTGGCGGATTGTCATTTCAGACCGTGGCGGAAGTCTTTCGGGTGATCTCAGCCAGCGATCCTTCTCTGGGACAAATTCCGCAAAATCATTTTGGTTTAATTCAATTCATTCTTGGCGAAGGCAGCGCGGCACAGCAGCAGTTTTTGTTGAGCAAAGTGGTGCAGGGTCAACGTCTGGGTAATGGCGGGCCGGAAAAAAATACCCAACACACGCGAGATGTGCAGGCCCGATTGGTGACAACGTCACAAGGTTTGCGGCTGACGGGCGAAAAGTTCTACTCCACTGGCGCACTGTTTGCGGACGTGCTTGCCACTACCGCCATTCATGGTGAGCAGCCGGTGATGGCGTTTATTCCACTGCCTGCTGAGGGGGTGGAAATTATTGATGACTGGTCAGGTATCGGGCAGCGCACCACCGCCAGCGGCACGGTGAAACTGCAGCAGGTTACGGTGGAGGCGGCGCTAACCATGCCATTACCTACAGCCGATAAACCCACGCTGCGCGGTGCGGTGTCTCAGCTGATTCAGGCTGCCATTGATGCCGGGATCGCGCAGGGTGCGCTGGATGAGGCGCTGGCGTTTGTGCGCAGCAGTTCCCGTCCATGGGTCGATGCGGGAGTCAGTCGTAATGCCGACGATCCCTATATCCTCGCCGACGTTGGGCGCATCAGCACCGAGCTGAGTGCAGCCAATGCGCTGTTGGCCCGCGCCGCCCGCGCGATTGATAGCGTTGATCAGCAGTCACTCACTGCTGAAAACTGCGCGCGCGCCTCGATTGCGGTGGCAGAAGCTAAAGTGCTCACCACTGATGTTGCGCTGCGCGCCAGCGAGAAACTGCTGGAATGGGGCGGCAGTCGCGCCACGCTGCTGCGTCACGGCCTCGATCGCCACTGGCGTAATGCGCGCACCCATACGCTGCACGATCCCGTTCGCTGGAAGCATCACGCCATCGGAAACTATTACCTCAACGACGTGCTGCCTGCGCGTCATGCCTGGATTTAAGGAGTCTTCATGACGCAGGTTTCCGCCAAACAGCGTGCGGAGCGTATCAGCAGCGCGGTACAGGCGCTGGATGTCGCATACGCTCTCGCTGAGCGTTTCCGCAGCGGTGCGGCTCAGCGTGATCACCAGCGTGAGCTACCGCATGCAGAACTGCAGCGCTATTTTCAGTCGGGTCTCGGTGCCATCACCGTGCCGCGAGAACATGGCGGCATCGCCATTTCCACCGCCGAACTGGCTGAGATTTTCGTGATTCTCAGTGCAGCAGATGGCTCAATCGGCCAGGTGCCTCAAAATCATTTTTATGCGTTGGAAGTGCTGCGGATTAACGGCAGCGAGGCGCAACAGCAGCGACTGTACGCTGAAGTATTAGCCGGAGTGCATTTGGGTAATGCCTTAGCGGAGTTTAGCTCGCCTTCCGCGCATCAGCGCACCACGGCGATCGCCCAACAAGCTGAGGGACTGCGCCTCAATGGCGATAAGTTTTATGCCACGGGCGCGCTGTTCGCCGATCGTATCCCCACGCTAGCGCTGGCCGATGACGGCAAAGAGCAGTTGGTGTTTGTGCCGCGCCATCAAGCGGGGGTCACGGTGATTGATGACTGGAGCGGTTTTGGGCAGCGCACCACCGGCAGCGGCAGCGTGCAGTTCCGAGACGTGGCAATTGCCGCAGAAGATGTGGTGCCATTCCAGACCGCGTTTGAGCGACCGACCACCGTTGGCCCGTTCGCGCAGATTATGCATGCCGCAGTGGATCAGGGTATCGCGCGTGAGGCGTTTAACGACCTGCTGAGCTTTGTGCGTGAACGTGCGCGGCCGTGGCCAGACAGCGGCGTGACAAAGGCTAGCGAAGATCCGCTCACGCTGGATCGTATTGGCCGGCTGGCGTCACGACTGAGTGCCGGTGATGCATTGCTGGCTGTTGCTGGAGACGCGGTAGACGCCGCGCAGCATGAATCAACGGCGGAAAACGTTGCGCGTGCCTCGATAGAGGTGGCGAAAGCGCGCGCCTGGACCACCGAAGTGTCACTGGAAGCCAGCAATCTGCTGTTTGAGCTGGGCGGATCGCGCGCCAGCTTGCGAGAGCATCATTTCGATCGCCACTGGCGCAATGCGCGCACTCATACGCTGCACGATCCGGTGCGCTGGAAATATCCGGCGATTGGCAACTATCTGCTCAACGATGTGCTGCCGCCACGCCGGGGGACAATATGAGCCAGAAACAGATCCTGCTCAACGCGTTCAATATGAACTGCGTCGGGCACATCCATCATGGGATGTGGACGCATCCAGACGATCGTTCGGTGGATTTCAATTCGCTGACGTACTGGCTGGATCTGGCGCGGCTGCTGGAGCGTGGCCTGTTCGACGGCCTGTTTATTGCTGACATTCTCGGTGTTTACGATGTGTATCAGCAGGGCATCGGCTTGACCGCCAGCGAGTCGATCCAGTTGCCGGTCAACGATCCTTTGATGCTGATCTCCGGCATGGCAAGCGTCACGCAGCATCTCGGTTTTGGTGTCACCGCTAACCTAAGCTATGAAGCGCCGTATCCGTTTGCCCGCCGTTTCTCGACGCTCGATCACCTCACTCAGGGACGCATTGGCTGGAATATTGTCACCGGCTATCTCGACAGCGCAGCACGTGCCATGGGCCAGAGGCAGTTACAGGATCATGACCGCCGCTATGATCAGGCCGATGAGTTTCTCGATGTGGCTTATCAACTGTGGGAAGGCAGCTGGCAGGATGATGCATTACAAGCTGACAAGGCCAAAAGGGTTTACGCCGATGCCAGCAAGATCCATGCAATCAACCATCAAGGCGAGTTCTATCAGGTGCAGGGTTATCACCTGAGCAGCCCCTCACCACAACGTACTCCACTGCTGTTTCAGGCGGGTTCATCGACGCGTGGCGTCCAATTCGCCGCACGCCACGCTGAGTGTTCGTTTGTCAATGCGGCCTCACCGGCGGCGATGCGCGAGCAGTCCAAACGTTTGCGCCAGGCGGCGGTGGCAGCAGGGCGCCAGGCTGACGATCTGCGCATTTTTATGGGTGTCAGCGTGATTGTCGCCCCCACTGAGCGCGAAGCGCAGGAAAAGCATCGCAGCTATCTCGAATATGCCAGCCCGGAAGCGGGTATCGCACACTTCTCCAGTTCGATTGGCCTGGATCTGGCGGCGTTTGGTCTGGATGAACCTATCCAAAGCGGCGACACGCGTGCCATTGAATCGGTGAGTAAGGCGTTCAGCGGCTGGACACGCCGTCGCTTACTGGAGCAGCACGCCATGGGCAGCCGTTATCCGCTGATTGTCGGCAACCCTTCACAGGTGGCGGATGCGTTGATTCAGTGGATCGACGAAGGCGACATCGATGGCTTTAACCTGACGCGCATCCTGAATCCGCAAAGCTACCGTGATTTTATCGATCTGGTGGTGCCGGAGTTGCAACAGCGCGGCCGCTATAAAACCGCCTATCAGCCTGGCAGCTTGCGGCAAAAAATATTCCAGCAGCAGGACCGTTTGCCCGATCGCCATCCGGCGGCGCGCTGGCGGTCCGCTCAAAACATTCGTTAATTTAACCTCAGGGATTTGATATGAAGATTGCACAGGTACTGGCGCTCAGCGCCTCGATTTTGACCTTCGGCGCGTTTGCCGCCAATGATTATAGCGGACCGCTGAGAGTGGGTACGACAGCCGCCTTCGCGCCGCCGCTGGAAACCGCCGTGGCTGAAGCCAAAAAGCAAGGGCTTGACGTGCAGCTGGTGGAGTTCACCGACTGGACGGCACCGAATGTCAGCGTGGAGAACGGCGACATTGATGTGAACCTATTCCAGCATAAACCCTTCCTTGAAAACGCCAATCAGCAGGGCGGTTTCCACCTGGTGCCCTATGCCCCGGCCATCATCAACAACATCGGTCTTTACTCGAAAAAGCACACGGCTATTGATCAGATCCCGGACGGCGGTACGGTGGCGATTGCCAACGACCCGATTAATGGCGCACGCGGGCTGCTGCTGTTGCAGAAAGCGAAATTGATCACTCTCAAGCCGGGCGCAGGCCTCAAATCCACCGTGGATGATATCGCCAGCAATCCGAAGCATCTGAAGATCATCGAAGTCGAAGCCGTTCAGCTGTCGCGTTCGCTGGATGAAGTCGACCTTGCGCAGGGTTATCCACATTATCTGCGTTTGTCGAAAACCATCGATCCGAACAATGCGCTGCTGTTTGATGGCCTTGAACATCCTGAGTATGTGATTCAGTTCGTGGTGCGCGAAGGCCATCAGGACGATCCGCGCCTGAAAAAGTTTGTCGATATCTACCAGCACTCCCCAGTAGTACGCGCCAAACTGGATGATTTCTACGGCAAGCTGTATCAGCCGGGCTGGAGCCAGTAAGGATGGTGAGCCTGACGATTCCCGGCGAGCGTGATGCGCTGCTGACGCCTACCGTGGATGCGGCTGGCAAGGTGCACGTGCAGATTCATGCGCTGAGCAAACGCTATGCCGGACAGGCGCAGGAGGCGCTGAAAGAGATCGATTTGCAGGTTAAGCGCGGTGAGATCTTTGGCATTATCGGCCGCAGTGGCGCGGGAAAATCCACGCTGATCCGCTGCCTAAATCGTCTGGAAAAGCCCACCCAGGGAACGGTGGTGATTGATGGTATCGACCTTAGCAGTTTAACTGACCGCGAACTGGTGGCGTGGCGTCGTCGTACCGGGATGATCTTCCAGCACTTTAATCTGCTGTCGGCGAAAACGGTAAGGGAAAACATTGAGTTGCCGTTGAAAGTGGCGGGCGTGCCCGCGCAACAACGGCGGCAGAAGGTGGATGAACTGCTGGCGCTGGTGGGGCTGGAGGAGCGCCAAAACGCATGGCCTGCACAACTTTCTGGCGGACAGAAACAGCGGGTCGGCATTGCGCGCGCGCTGGTGCACGACCCAGAGTTGTTGCTGTGTGACGAAGCAACCTCGGCACTCGATCCCGAAACCACGCGTTCAATTCTGGCGCTGTTGAAGAAAATCAATCAGCAGCGGCATATCACTATTGTGCTGATCACCCATGAAATGGATGTGGTGCACGATCTCTGTCACCAGGTGGCGGTGATCGATCAGGGTGAGATCATTGAGCGCGGCCCGGTGTGGCAGGTCTACAGCGATCCGCAGCAGGAGACCACACGGCAGTTGCTCAATCCGCAGTTTTCGGCGCTGCCCGAAGCGCTTCAGCCGCTGCTGACGCCGACGCGCCAGCAGCCCGATTCACGCTTATTGGTGCGATTGCGCTATAGCGGGCAAGGCGCACAGCCTGACTTAGCGGCGATCAGTGCACGCGTGCCGGGTGCGTTAACACTGATTTATAGCGCGGTTGAGTGGGTTGAGCGTAAGCCCACCGGGCAACTGCTATTGTTGCTGGATGCCCATCACGATGCGGCGCAGGTGTATGACCTGTTGGCAGAATCAGCGGATCAACTGGAGGTTGCAGGTTATGTCACTGAGTCTTGATCGTTTATGGACCGGGCTGCTGGATACACTGTTGATGGTCGGCGTGTCATCACTCTTAGCGCTGGCGATTGGCTTGCCAATGGCGGTGATTTTGGTGGTGACGGGACGCGGTGACCTGTTTCCCAGCCCGCTGTTAAATCGTGTATTGGGATGGGTAGTGAATCTGTTTCGATCGATCCCGTTTTTGATCCTGATGGTGGCGCTGATCCCGTTTACCCGCTGGATTGTGGGTACCACCTATGGCGTGTGGGCGGCAGTGGTGCCCTTGACCTTAGCGGCGACGCCCTTTTTTGCGCGCATCGCCGAAGTGAGTTTGCGTGAGGTGGATAAAGGATTGACCGAAGCGGCACAGGCGATGGGATTTCATCGCTGGCATATTGTCTGGCATGTGCTGTTGCCGGAAGCGCGTCCCGGCATTGTGAGCGGCTTTACCATCACACTGGTGACGATGATCAATGCTTCCGCCATGGCCGGTGCGATAGGCGCCGGCGGATTAGGCGATCTGGCCTATCGCTACGGCTATCAGCGCTTTGATATGCAGGTGATGTTGACGGTCATCGTGGTGCTGGTGGCGTTGGTGACGGTGCTGCAATTTTTTGGTGACAGGCTGTCGCGGCGGTTAAATCACCGCTGATCTATGAATGGAGCGCAATTTCTACACCTTTGCGGTAGCAGGCGGCCTTCAGGCCGCCCACCTCAACGTATCTGTAATTCCTCCAGCGCGGTCAATAGCGCATCGACTTTCGGCAACAGCTGCTTGCGGCGCGGCCATATCAGCGTCAGAGCCAATCCATCGGGCTGTTGCTCCGGCAAGATGATCTCCAGTTCATCGCGCGCCAGTGGCTCGCGCACCAGCCAGGATGGCATCTGCGCCACGCCCAATCCGCCACACAGCGCCTGAACTTGCGCATCCACGTCGCCCAGCGCCATCCGGTGTGGCACATTGCGCCAGTGCGGATGCCCATCGGCGGTGGTAAACAACCATGGCTTACTGCTGCCATCCACACGTTCATACATGATGGCCTGATGCTGCAATAGCTCGCTTTCATTGTGAGGACGTCCATGGCGCGCCAGATAATCGGGTGCAGCGCAAAACACCATGCGCTCGCGACCCATCTGACGGCAGCCAAGCGAGGCCGGTACGTCCGGCGATCCGCCAATGCGTACTGCGACATCGATCCCCTCATCAAACAGATCGATAAAACGATCCGAGAAGGTGAGATTAAGTTCCAGCTCGGGATGTTGCTGACAAAACGGAATCAGCACCGGCATGACGCCAAGGCGGCCATAGGTATTCGGCACCGCCACGCGCAATCGCCCCGAGGGAATAGTGCGCTGCGCCGCCAGCACCGCTTCGGCTTCGGCCAGCTCCTCCATGATGCGCAGGCAGGTTTGGTAGTAGGCGTTGCCCGCATCGGTGAGCTTCAGACTGCGCGTGGTACGTTCCAGCAAACGTGAACCAAGACGAGTCTCCAGCCGTGTGACGCTTTTACTGACTGCGGAACCGGTCAGGTGCAAACGTTCCGCCGCCGCTGAGAAACTGCCGCTCTCGACGCTGGCTACAAAGGGAACAATGTCTTTCAGGCGCTGATCGTGCATCTATTCATGAATCCAGGTTGTGAATGATGTGAATTAAAGCCAGAGATAGGAATTCAATTCTCTATTAGGCTAATGATTACTGAAACCGAGGAGAATTGAAATGCAAAAGCAGGCGTTAATTGTCGGCATCAGCGGCGTCATTGGACGAGCGCTGGCGGAAAAACTGCAAAGTGAAGGATGGCAGGTGACGGGATTGTCACGCGGACGCGGCGCGATCCCCGAAGGTTGCCGCAGTTTGACCGCAGATCTGACCGATGCTAATGCGGTCAGCACTGCACTGTCACAAGAGAAGCCTGATGCGGTGTTCTTTAGCGTCTGGGCGCGTCAGGAGAACGAAAAAGAGAACATTCGCGTGAATGGCGGCATGGTGCGCAATGTGATTGAAGCGCTGGGTGAGCGCCTGAACGGTGCGCACGTGGCGCTGGTGACCGGGCTGAAACACTATTTGGGTCCATTTGAGGCGTATGGCAAAGGTGCTGTGCCGGTGACGCCGTTCCGTGAAGAACAGGGACGCCAGCCGGTCGATAACTTCTACTATGCGCAGGAAGATGAAATCTTTGCCGGTGCCGGAAAATATGGCTATCGCTGGAGCGTGCATCGTCCCCACACCATCATCGGTTATGCAGTGGGTAATGCCATGAATATGGGGCAGACGCTGGCGGTGTATGCCACGCTGTGTCGCGAGAAGGGCTGGCCGTTTATCTTTCCTGGCTCGCCGGAACAGTGGAACGGTATTGCGGATGTGACCGACGCCGGTTTGCTGGCGGAGCAGCTGCTGTGGGCAGCGACGGCGGATGAAGCAGCCAATCAGGACTTCAACGCGGTCAACGGCGATGTATTCCGTTGGAACTGGCTGTGGCCGCGACTGGCCGCTTACTTTAACGTTGAAGCCGCCGCGTATCCTGCACAGATGATGCCGTTAGAAGGGCGCATGCAACAGGCCGCAGACGCATGGCGTGAAATTGCCGCGCGCGAACAACTGCGTGAGGCGGACATCAATAAGCTGGCTTCGTGGTGGCACACCGATGCGGATCTTGGGCGTCCAATGGACGCGTTCACTGACATGAGCAAAAGCCGCAAAGCGGGATTCACTGGCTATAGTTCCACGCTGGATTCGTTTATTGCGCTGTTTGATCGGCTGAAAGCGGAGAAGGTGATTCCTCAGTAGTTTTATTCATTGTGATCGGTGTTCCAGGTGCGCATTAATGCGCACCTTCATGAACAACAACTCATACTATTTTGGGGCTGTAATATCCGACATGAGGTATCCGAGCCCTTTAGTCCAACAAATCTTCCCTGTCTTCCCGTTCCCGTATTTTACGCATTACAGGCCGGACGTCGTTACTCAGGTATTCCATGGTGGTGAGAAACACCATGCGTTGCTTATCAAAATTCTTGCGATAAAACATAAATCGCAGGCCGGGTGCACAGACCAGTAATTCAACACCTTCGTCCATAAGCGTTTCAATATTCGATTCTGTGGTGTCGCGCGTGAAGCGCCAGTTCAATTGGCGTTTATCGATCGCCTTCTGCACTGCGGCGATATATTTATCTTCGCGAAAATAGGCAAACAATCCGCCACCCACTCCGAATCCCGGTGTTCTGAACAATGTTGGACTGGGCATGTAGATAAATACGATGTTTTTCATCGACGATTATTCCTTAATCTTGATGGATGAACATGCTAGCAGAAGCCTAATGAAGGATTCTTTACGCTAAACTGGCGCTATCTTGTTGATATCATGTGATGATAACATGAGAATGATTCTCAACAACAGGAGGTTGTTATGTTTAAGGTCATACCCATCATTCTCACTCTGGCATTATCAGGTTGCACCACTTCATCCGCCAATAAAGCACAGCCTAAAGCCCTGCGAATGGATAAGCCTGAATATCCTTTTTATGCTGCAAAGAATCATATCGAAGGAAAGGTGCAATTTTTTTATGATGTCGATGCGCAAGGGAAGGTCAGTGAAATGCGCATTGTGCAATCCACACCCGACCATCTGTTTGATGACGCGGTTATAAGAGCGGTGAACAAATGGCGATTTGAAAAAGGCCATCCAGCAAAAAATATTCCGATGACCGTTATACTACGTATGAGTTCAGGGCTTGATAATAGGGATTTAAAGCCGTGAGGTGCGTGGTGCTTATTGGCTATTTGAAGTGGTGTAGGTGAGTTGAGCTTCTTGCTCTCATTGAGATTTAATCTC
>Ga0157363_1000391_pt1 | contig 33265 bp, 34 predicted proteins | sample AttsexASBM1_FD_111477 | JGI IMG/M metagenome (GOLD analysis project Ga0157363, IMG submission 111477) | Fungus gardens microbial communities from leaf cutter ant in Ribeirão Preto, State of São Paulo, Brazil - Atta sexdens ASBM1 | ecosystem: Host-associated > Fungi > Mycelium > Unclassified ... | reverse complement strand
GCGGTCTGCGGTTGTCTGGACACCGGCATCTCCAAAGGTTTTGAACAGATAATTGGTCAGTGTTGCGACCTGTTGATCGTTCATTACATTTTTGAATGACGGCATCGCCTGACCCTGGGTCGGAGTCAGGCCGTCCAGGATCGCCATGACAGCATTATCTGCCACCGGGCGGTGTAACGCGGCATTACCATACAGTGCCGGTAAGCCATGACTGCCCTGGCCTGAGGCCTGATGACAGGTTGAGCAGTGAGCTTCATACAGTTTAGCGCCATCAGAAGCACTGCCATCCATCAACGCAAAATCGTTTACCACCGGTGCGCTGGCCGGTAGCTGGCCCGGGGCTGCGTTAGCAGACTGAGGCTTCACCGAGCGGACATAAGTCACGATGGCGTTAATGTCTGACGGTGACAGCTTACTGAAGCTCTTATCAATGGCCTCCAGCATTGGGCCGCCTGCCTGGGAACCGTTCGGTGAACGACCGGTTGACAGATAGGTCGCTAAATCACTGGCTGACCATTTACCGATACCTGCATGGCTATCCGGCGTAATATTCGGTGCAAACCAGGTTCCGAGTGAGGCACCGGCCAGCTCCTGACCCGATTTTTCGGCCATCAGAGCATTACGCGGGGTATGGCAGGTCGAACAGTGAGTTAGCCCCTGTACCAGGTAGGCACCCCGGTTCCATTCAGCAGACTGACTACTGTCTGGTGTAAAGGGTTTGTCACCGGCAAAAATCAGGTTCCAGCCCGCCATCGACAGACGAATATTGAATGGGAACGGCAGGGCTGTCTGCGGGCCTTTCTCATCCACCGGCGCGACACCATGCATGAAATAAGCATACAGAGCCTGCATATCCTGATCAGATATTTTGGCATACGAGGTATAAGGCATGGCCGGATAGAGATTGGCACCGTCTTTTCTTACCCCCTGACGCACTGCTTTTTCAAAATCCTGCAGCGAGTATTCGCCAATACCTGAGGTTTTTGACGGCGTAATATTGGTCGAAAAGATTTTGCCAATCGGTGTGGCTATCGCCAGGCCACCGGCGAAAGGTTTACCGCCGCTGGTGGTATGACAGGCGGCACAGTCACCGGCCACAGACAGATACTGACCTTTCTCGATCAGGCTCTGTGCGTTGCTGTCTTCTGCATGAGCTACACTATTTAGCATGAACCCGGTCAGGGCACCGGCGATACACAGGGAAAGCAATTTTTTCATGGTGGCTCTCCTCAGATTTTGCCAAGAATGGCATCAGCGGTACGTAAGCCCAGGGCGCAGGCGGTCAGCGTGGAGTTAGCCGTGGCGACCGTTGGCATCACCCCGGTAGACACCATATACAGGTTGTCGTATTCCCAGGCTTTTCCCACGTGGTCGGTTACTGAGGTTTTCTCATCGGTACCCATTGCCAGTGTTCCGGTAATGTGTTGGTTGTTGCTGTAGACGCCCGGAGTCGAATAACGGACATTAGTCGCACCCAGCATTTTGGCAATATCGGCATAGACTTCCAGTGAGTGCTGCATCCCTTTCTCGATGTAGTCATCGTAAGAGTAGGAGAATGCGGGAACTGGCAGTCCGAGAGCATCTTTTTTACGGGTACTCAGCATGGTGCGGTTTTTCGGGTCCGGTAACTGTTCCAGAACATTTTTAATACTCAGTTCATGTGACGCACGGTACAGAATTGCGCTGTCAAGGTCAGCACCGGTCAGGCCTTCTTTAATGGCTCCGGCAGTGACTCCGGCAACCCGTGAAGAGTTAGAGATATCAATACGGAATGCGGCTGACTCTGAACGGAAGGCACCATCACGTAACTGCTGGATAGACGAAGGGCTCATCGGACCACGGCCTGGCCACAAAGGTTCGTCAACATAGAAAGTGGCGGAATTCGACGGGTGATCCATCAGATTACGGCCCAGTTGATCGTAGTTGTTGCACAGCCCGTGTGGGTTTTTATCATCGGCAGAGAGCATCAGAATACGGGGGATTTCGATAGCATTCGCGGCCATCACGAAGACTTCGGCTTCGACTCGATGCGACTCTTTATTCCAGTCATAGTAATGCAGCGCTGTGATTTTTCCGTGACTATTGTGTTCGAGTTTATAGACCACGGCCTGTGGGATCAGTTTTACCCCGGCCATTTCCGCGGCAGCAGCAGCGATACCACCATGGTACTGCGCATCGATAGGGCAGATAGGCATACAGTTGTTATTGCCACAACACTGTGGGCGTCCGTCGTAGGGGACCGAATTACGGCCAGTGGTGTTAGTCAGGACTTCATACTTTGGTGCCAGTCGCGCCGTTACCCGTTGTTCCAGGTAAGACATTTTGACGCCTTCCATCGGATAAGGATGCTTACGTGGCGAGTATTTCGCCATCTCAGCAGGACCGGAGACCCCCCACAGAATTTCGGCTTCATAGTAATAGGGTTCCAGATCTTCATAACTGATCGGCCAGTCACGGCCCACGCCGTACTGTGATTTCAGACGAAAATCATTGGGCACCAGACGCCAGGCCTGGGCAGCCCAGTGCCAACTGGTGCCACCCACCACCCGCAGATATTCGGGTTTATAATCTTTGGGACCGGTTTGATCTAAATAGCCATTATCTTCCGGTTTATAGTCAGGGAAGGGGGCGATTTTTGAATTTGGATAGGGAGCGATAAAATCGTCTTTGCGCGCCGAATGGCGAAAATTGCTGACAATCTGGTCACGCTGGATACGCGGGCCAGCTTCCAACATCAGAACTTTTCGTCCTGCCAATGCCAGTTTTCTGGCAGCTAACGAACCTACAACGCCGGAACCGATCACGACGATGTCAGTAGAAATAGTCTCAGACATTTCTTCACTTCTCACAGTTTATTAATTTGAACACGCTGACTGAATGCCGGGTTAAAAGGGTTTCGTGGCCCAGCTTCCATAGGCGCCATAGGCGTAAGTGGGCGGGTTCAACACCGCGGCAACTTCCTGATTTGCCAGAGCATCAACGTAGGCGACACAAATCGCCTTATCGCCGCTGCCGGCAATACCCAGATACCATCCGGTCAGGATCAGCGCGGGTAATGAAGCAAGATCGGCGACAGAACTGTCGGCAGACAAACGCTTTTGCAGCGAGGCAGCCGGGACAGAATTGGCAGTGATCCACTGCTTCAGTCGTGTCAGTTTCTGTGGGAAGTGGTTATCAATTTTCGTGAAGGCAGAAAAAAGCGCAGTACTAAATTCAGGCGACAAAGTAGTGCGGCCGGTTAATAACCTGGAAATATCGTTAAAGTCGCTGTTTGCAGGCGTATCCGCGAATGCTGGCAAAATACCAGACGGAAGTAATGTGGTAGCGGCCAGCGCCCCCATTCCCTGCAATATGCGCCTGCGCGATATCATATTTAACATATCAATCATTCAGGCTTCCTGATGTTATTTAATTTGCTCACAAAAAAGAGTGTAAATAAAGACACGTTGCATGTTTAAAGCTAACAGTTTTTATCAGTTAACTAATAACGGCCGTTAGTATAATCATTTGCGTAACGCCGAAACACACAGATTTTAACAGGCATGCTAAACATGACTGACAAAGGACTGCCGCAAGCTGGTTTTGTGGAAGCGTTTACACCTACTGATATCCGGTGGTTTTTGAAAATGGACCGATAAATCAGGTTGTTGGAGGTGAGTGAACAGATTTCTGTGATTGTTCAGTGAATGTTAAAACCACCCTCAAAACCCCACAGACTGTAATGTAACAAAATGATTCAAAAGTCATTGCTACCGGGTGCATTTTTTTCGCTACCGGGTGCAAAAATTTTTAGCAATCGGGTGCAAAAAATATTACATCCAATGACAGGAAAGGTAACTGCTGGTGATTTTCCGGAGTTTATTTCAGAAGATATATTTTACCCCAGGTAAAACGCTATATTTTATTCAGCACAATAAGCTTCAAAAGCGCCGGGGAATAAAAAATGAAGGGATAAATTTTGCTTATTTTTTAGAGAATGCCTGATATTCTGAGAGTGAAAATGCAAACACAATAAACAGAACAAGAGAGATCACTATGTCAGACTTTGTTATTCCGGGCGTTAAACGTCACGAACCTGAGATGATTGCTATTCGCCGTCATCTGCATGCACACCCGGAACTGAGCCTCGAAGAATATGAAACCAGCCAGTTTGTCGCCGAAAAACTGACTGAGTGGGGCTATCAGGTCACCCGTGAGCTGGGTAAAACCGGGCTGGTAGGGTCACTTAAAAAAGGCTCTTCTGACAAATCTATTGGCCTGCGGGCGGATATGGACGCACTGCCAGTTCATGAAACAACGGGCCTGAGCTATGCCAGCACCCGTCCGGGTAAGATGCATGCCTGCGGCCATGATGGTCATACCACCATTTTACTGGCTGCGGCCCGATATCTGGCGGAAGATGAATGTCAGTTTGACGGAACTGTTCATCTGATTTTTCAGCCGGCGGAAGAGGCGATTGGCGGAGCAGACCTGATGATTAAGGACGGTTTGTTTGAGCGATTTCCCTGTGATGCGGTCTATGCACTGCATAACCGACCAGGATTACCTGCCGGTAAATTTGGTTTTTATGCCGGGCATTTTATGGCCTCTGCGGACACAGTGAAAATTACGGTGCAGGGCAAAGGAGGCCATGGGGCTCATCCGGAGACCACGGTAGACCCTATTCTGGTGGCTTCGGCTCTGGTGATGTCACTGCAAACCATCGTTTCCCGCAATGTCACCCCTGGCGAAACTGCAATTGTGACCGTTGGAACATTTCATGCCGGATTAGCGTCGAACGTCATTCCGCAAAGCGCGGAGATGGAGCTGACTGTCAGAGCCATGAAACCGGAAATTCGGGAATTACTGATCCGCCGGATTCATGAAATCAGTGAACTGACTGCACAAAGCTATGGTGCCAGCGCCAGTTTGCAGGTCTATGAGTCTTATCCGGTATTAACCAACAGCGATAAGCATACGGCGGAGGCTAAAGCACTGGCTATCGATGTTTTTGGACGCGATGCGGTGGAAGACAATATTATTCCGTCCACCGGCAGCGAAGACTTTTCGTTCATGCTGGAAAAACGGCCGGGAACTTACTTTTTGTTAGGCAATGACGGAGAGGGCAAACAGGGGTGTTCACTGCATAACCCGGGTTATGATTTTAACGACCAGATTATCTCGTCAGGTGCCTCGTTTTTTGTGAAACTGGTTCAGCAACATTGCCGTTAACCGCAAAAAGCGTGGCTGTGCCGCCTTCTGCGGAAAATCCCCGGCCGGATGGCCGGGGAGAGAAGTTACATCTTAGGATATACACTGAAAGTAAAGTATTTCTTTTCAATACGATCGTATTCACCGCTTTTATGAATCGCAGCAATCGCATTGTTAATTAATGTCAGACGCGCGGTATCGCCCTTACGCAGACCAATTCCCGATCCCTGACCAAAGAAGGTCTTATCTTCAGGCTTCGCGCTGATAAAAAAACCTTTGCCCTGCGGAGTTTTCAGGAAGCCATTATCGGCGGTGACTGCATCAGTCAGCGTGCCGTCCAGACGACCCGCCACTAAGTCAGGATAGACCTGGTCCTGGTTGGCGTAAGAAATCACCTGAACACCGGCCGGAGCCCATTTAGCTTTAGCCCAGGCTTCCTGGGTCGTGCCCTGAGCGACTCCGATAGTTTTACCTTTCATGGTGGCGACATCATCGGTGATTTTGCTGCCGTCTGGCACCACCAGCGCATTCGGGGTGTGATAAATCATGTCCGAGAAGGCAATCTGTTGCTCGCGTTTTTCGGTACGGGACATAGAAGAGAGGATGGCATCAAATTTTTTGGCCTTCAGCGCAGGAATCAACGCATCGAAACCCAGCTCGGTCCATTCGCATTTGACCTGTGCCTGCTGACAAATCGCATTACCGATATCAATATCAAATCCCTGTAGCGAACCGTCGGCGCCTTTGAATTCGAACGGAGGAAACGTAGGGTCGACGGCAAAACGTAACACTTCCTGGGCGCTGGCAGAAGTACTGGCACAAAACAAGCCGGCCAGAAAAACGGCAGATACGATTTTTTTCACTAAATTATTACCTTACTGAGTTATGAATACCCTGAACTGTGAGATTCCGCCTGCTGATAAGCAGACCCCAAATCACGCATATCCAACAAGAGTCTGTCCACCCACGCCGGAATTTCGATAGTAAAACAATCGTACAGGGTGAACAATCATTAATAGATGTTTACATCTTACCGGAGGCAAAGCCGGTTTTATCCCGTCAGCCGGTCAGTAAGCTTATTTACCCCGCACGATTAAGCGCTTATGCTGAAGCTCAGCTTATGTTCTGGCTGAGTCAATGATGATGGTTTCAGGAGTCTGAATGAGTTTTTTGTTGCGCCGTATGCAACCGGAGGATTTTCCCGCAGGATACCGGCTTACTCAAATGATGCACTGGCCACACCGGCCGGAAGACTGGCAGCAGGCACTCTCTCTGGGAGAAGGCGTGGTTGCTGTTGTGCAACAACAGATTGTCGGATGTGCTCTGGTCTGGCGTTGGGGAGAGCAGCGCAGTACCCTGGGGTTGGTCATCGTGGACCCTGCACTTCAGGGGGCGGGAATGGGTAAAGCCATGATCCGTGCATTACTGGAGCAGGTCTCCGGGACCAGTGTTCGCCTGCATGCCACCGAAGCAGGTCAGGGACTGTATCAGAAGTTTGGTTTCACAGCGCACGGCACCGTGCACCAGCACCAGTGCGCACGGTTGCCGGTATTTGCACCGCCGGTGTTGGGAGAAAGAGAGCAGATTCGTCGCCTGCAGGCGGATGAACTGGCGCAGATTATCGAATTTGACCAGCAGGCCCACGGGCTTTACCGTCCGGCATTGTATCAGCAGTTATTGACCACAGAGGGGTTGTGGGTGCTGGAACAACAAGGGCAGATCGAAGGCTTTGTCTGTCTGCGTAAATTTGGTCATGGCTACCAGGCAGGCCCCTTAATCGCCCGTAATGAACGGGTTGCCAGGCAGTTGTTCAGTCATTGTGCCGCCTCGCTGGCGGGAGAATTTCTGCGTATTGACACGTATGGAGACAGCTTATTTTCTGAGTGGTTGACTGCTTGCGGGCTGGCAATAGTGGATACCCCGTTACTGATGATTCGTGGTGTGCCGCCGGAAAAAACGCATGGCGGTATGCTGGACTTTGGGTTTATGACACAAGCGATGGGCTAATGAGTATTGTTTATTATCATTCGAACGCAGAACGTGGGCACATCTGGAAAACATGGCTGGCAGAACATGCGCCGGAACAGCAATTTTTCATCTGGCCGGAGGCCGGAGACCCGCAGTTAGTCAGATATCTGGTGTGCTGGGAAATTCCGCCTAATCTTCAGGAGTTGTTCCCTGGTTTGCAGGTGATTTTTTCAGTCGGAGCCGGTGCCGACCAGTTTAATTATTCATTGTTGCCGGAAGGCGTTGCCGTGGTGAGAATGATTGAGCCCGGACTGAAACAGGATATGGTGGGTTATATTACTTTTTCGGTACTTGCCTTACAGCGTGGTATGCCTCGTTACCTGCAACAGCAGCAACAACAACTGTGGCAGAAACATCCGGCCCCTCAGGCAGAGCATTGCCGGGTCGGGATATTGGGGCTGGGAACGCTGGGCCAGGCAGCAGCCCGCCAGTTATTGTCTTTGGGATTCAGTTGTGCCGGCTGGAGCCGGACGGAGAAAACAGTGCCGGGGGTTCGTTGCTGGCATGGTGATGATCAGCTGGCGGCGTTTTTAGCCGATACCGATATTCTGGTTTGCCTGTTACCCCTGACCGGCTTAACCCGTGGAATTTTATGTCGTTCTTTGTTTGACCAGTTGCCGGCCGGGGCGTCGCTGGTTCATGCCGGACGAGGGCAGCAACTGAATCATGATGATCTGTTGCGGGCACTGGAGAGTGGACAGTTAAACCATGCCATCGTCGATGTGACCGACCCGGAACCCCTGCCCAAAGGCCATCCATTCTGGTCGCATCCCGCTATCTGGCTGACGCCCCATATGGCCAGTGAAACCCGCCCGGAGTCTTCGGTAAAAGTATTACTGGAAAATATTCGTCGCCATGAAGGTGGAGAAGAGATGAGTGGGGTGATTGATCCACTTCGCGGCTACTAAATCACCCCCCGCACAATCGTACTCAGGTCGCTGCCAGTGGTAGATGGCAGCGACCCGGGATTACGCGATACCCTCGGTCAGTACGACGCGATACTTCGCGCCTTTCAGACGATGCTGCTTCGCTTCCTGGTAAGCTGGGCTGAAATACCACGCTTTAGCCGCTTCCATATCCGGGAATTTCAGTAATACTACTCCTTCAGTCCCCGGACCTTCAAGGGCTTCAGCCGGGCCGTAAAAAGCCAGCGGAGTCATCGGATGGTCACCGCGTGCCGCAGAGGCTTTTTCGCTGTAAACCTGCATTTCATCCTGATCCACGGTTTCATCGCGGATAAAGATCACATAAGCAGTCATGGTATAGTCCTTTTGTTAAACAGATAAAATTTTAACGTTATTGCTCAACCCGCCATCCGGGTTTGGTTTTCATTGCAAGGTGACCGGTGAGGCAGAGCAGAAGCCCCTGCGTCCGTTAATCATCGGCAACACGGACCACCAGCTTGCCATGATTGTGACCCTGTAACATTCCGCCAAATGCCTGAGGCGCCTGTTCCAGACCATCAACGATATCTTCACGGTAATAGATTTTATTCTGACGTAACCAGTCGGCCATCATGCTGCGAAATGCCGGGAAATGTGAAGCATAATCATCAAAGATAATAAATCCCTGAACGCGGATGCGTTTTTTCAACAGAATACCGGTAAATGCCGGTAGCCTGTCCGGGCCTTCCGGGGTATCAGTATCGTTATAACGCGCAGCAAGACCGCAGACCGGAATCCGGGCTTTAGGGTTGAGTAGCGGTACTACCGCATCGAATACGGCTCCGCCAACATTTTCAAAATAAATATCAATACCTTGCGGACAGGCTTTGCTCAGTTGTTCAGCAAAGTCTGGGGCACGATGATTGAGACAGAGGTCAAAACCGGCATTTTCTGTGGCATCCCGGCATTTTTCATCACTGCCGGCAATACCGATGACCCGGCACCCTTTCATTTTTCCTATCTGGCCAACCGTACTGCCCACCGGCCCGGTGGCAGCAGCGACGACCAGTGTTTCTCCCTGCTTGGGCTGGCCGATATCGGTCAGTCCCATCCAGGCGGTAAAGCCAGGCATACCCGCCACACCCAGTGACAGCGAAGGGTGTTCAGTGTTGTCGCCGAGACTGATCACTGAGGCAGCATCCGCCACTGCATAATCCTGCCAGCCGGTATAGGCCAGGATCCATTCACCTTGTTTAAAGTCAGGATGCAGGGAGCTGACCACGCGACTGATGGTGCCGCCGACCATCACTTCATCAATTTCAACAGGGGCGGCATAAGAAGGGGCGTCGCTCATCCTGCCCCGCATATAGGGGTCAAGGGACAGATAGACGGTTCTCAGTAACAATTGCCCCTCTTCGGGCTGAGGAATGTCGCGGGTTTCCAGACGAAAATTTTCAGCAGACGGGCGTCCGTCAGGGCGGGAAGCCAGTACCCAGCGGCGGTTGATCGAGGTTGTCTGTGGCATGAATACTCCTGCTTTCAGTGAGACCCTTCGTCCCGATGGTAAGCAAAAAGCTGCCCGGGGGTAAGAGATTACATTGATATCCGCACTAAATGGCTAGCGGGCTCAGTTTTCCGGCAAGCGTCGGGTTAATATCTTGCCGGGATATCAGGGCGAAATATTATTCTTAGTCTCAGCCTGTCTGACGCTGGCCATTTATCACCGATCAATAAGGCGGTACTCAGCCGTATTTCAGGGCAGGGTGAGTTTCAGTATTGACTGACGAATGTCATCGGCCTGTTGCAGAGAAAATCCGGATTTACCCAGAACCCGCAGCCCCTGAGAAACCGCCAGCAGTAGTGAGGCAGTAGCCTGTGGGTCAAGGTCGGCTCTGACCGAACCGTCCTCAATGCCTTGTTGCAGATAGCGCACAAAACGCTGATGGTAGCGTTTCATCAGCCGGGCTATTTGTGCGGCAATTTCCGGATCTCCTGAGGCCAGTTCGCTGGCGCTGGTCACTACCAGGCAACCGAGCCTGCCGGTTTCACCGTTGCTGTTCGCCAGATAGTGGTCGAGTAAAATCCGGATATGTTGCATGCCATCACCGGCCGCAGAGAGTGAGGATTCCAGGCGCTGATTATTGATATCTACATAACGGGTCAATGCCGCCAGAAACAGGCCACGCTTATCATTAAACGCTTTATACAGGCTGCCGGCGGTCAGCCCGGTCGCCTGACTCAGCAGGCTAATGGACGAACCGTGGTATCCGTTGAGAGTGAACTGGCGGATAGCAGCGTCCATGACCTGGTCATAATCGAATTCACGGGGACGCCCGACAGCACGTTGAGTATCAGAAGGAGTTTTCATCCGGATATATTAGGAACCGATCGGATCCTAATCAAGTCGGATTTGCGGTGGCGGGAAAATTATTCAACAGCCGGCAGTTGGTGGATAATTTTTTGCAGATGGTCACTCAGACCACGATATAACTGGCGAACAGCGGGTGAAAGCTGCTGGCGATGAGGACATATCAGATACAGTGGGGCGGCTTCTCCGGTAATCTCCGGCAGTACAATCTCCAGCCGGCCTGACTGCACATCGCTGCTGAGATCCAGCCAGGATTTGTAAACGATACCACGTCCATCCACCGCCCAGCGGCGAACAATATCTGCATCATCACACTGCCAGCGGCTGGTCAGAGATAACTGTCGTAGCTGATGTTGGTGTGGAAACTGCCATTTATCATAGACATGACCGTTCAGGCTGTAGACCAGGCACTGATGATGAAGCAGGTCATCCAGCGACTGTGGATGGCCATGTTTTTCCAGATATTCCGGCGATGCCGCAAGAACCCGTCGGTTGCGGTCAGCCAACACTCTGGCAACATAACTGCGGTTATCCGGTACGCCATAGCGTATGGCAACATCAATCGGATCACGGAAAACATCACTGACCTGATCTGACACCGATAATTGCAGTGTTAACCCCTGATGCTGCTGACAGAAATCGCTAATCCAGGGTAACAGCAAGTTACGACCGCAATCGGAAGGCAGGGCAATGCGCAGTGTCCCCTGCAGCTCATCTGTGCCTTTTTTCAGGCTTTGCTGGCCAGCCTGCATAACCGATAACATTTCGCTGGCAAACGGCAGATACTTTTCGCCTTCCGCTGTCAGCCTCAGATTACGGGTAGAGCGGGCAAACAGACGTGTATCCAGACGTTGTTCCAGTCTGGCGATAGCTGCACTGACCTGGCCTGGCAGCAGGCCGGCTTCACGCGCCGCATTAGAAAAACTGCCCAGTGCCGCCACCCGGGTAAATAACCAGATATCTTCAAGACGTACCATTTCAGCTCCGTAATCTTTCTCGTCAGTGCGTTAATTACAATATTTTACGCGGGAATGCATCGCTATTTTCACAATAAAAGAGAAAGTGTTACCCGGTAAAACGGCTGTTTCTTTAGCCCCGGGATGAACAGAATGGGGCCAGCAGCCAAAAGTGCTAACCCGATGTTAACAATATCCGGAGAAAATTATGAAAGCCATTGTTTACCAGAAAGCCGGTTTACCTCTGACCGATCCACAGTCACTGTATGAAACAGAAACCACTAAACCACAACCTACCGGTCATGACCTGCTGGTGAAAATCAACGCGATTTCCGTAAATCCGGTAGATACCAAAGTGCGAAATGGCGGGGATCCTGAGCAACCCCGGATCCTGGGCTGGGACGCCAGCGGTGTGGTCGAAGCGGTAGGTGACAGTGTCACGCTATTCGCGCCGGGTGATGAAGTTTTTTACGCCGGATCACTGATTCGCCCGGGAACCTATGCCGAATATCATCTGGTCGATGAACGTATTACGGGTCGTAAGCCCGCCAGCCTGAATAACGCTGAAGCGGCAGCCTTACCGCTGACCTCTCTGACCGCCTGGGAACTGCTGTTTGACCGCCTGCAGGTGGGTGATGGACAGGGGAAATCGTTACTGATTGTCGGAGCCGGTGGTGGTGTGGGTTCGATTATGACGCAACTGGCGGCCAGCCTGACCGGACTGACGGTGATTGGCACGGCTTCGCGGGAAGAAACGTCTGAATGGGTTAAATCACTGGGCGCACATCATGTGATTGATCATCGTCAACCGATGAAACAGCAGCTGCTGGACGCGGGCATCGAATCGGTTGATTATATCGCCAGCCTGACTCATACCGATCTGCACTATCCGCAACTGGCAGATATTGTTGCCCCGCAGGGCCGTATCGGGCTTATTGATGATCCGGATACACTCGACGCGTTACCACTGAAACGTAAGGCAGTTTCGCTGCACTGGGAACTGATGTTTACCCGTTCACTTTACACTACCCCTGATATTCAGCGGCAGCATGAGATTCTGAATGAAGTCGCCCGGCTGGTGGACGACGGAACGCTGAAAACGACGCTCGGAGAACATTACGGGAAAATCAGTGCCGACAATTTACGTAAGGCACATCAACTGATCGAAAGTGGCCGTGCCCGCGGTAAAATTGTACTGGAAGGTTTTTAACCGGTTATCCGTCACCGACTTTTTCCGCCACTGTTTTTCTGTATGATGATTCCGGCGCGGCAAGTCTGCCTGCGCCGGACTGGCTCCTCTGAACCGAAGCCATGAAAAATTGTACCGGAGAACAGCGCATGGAAAGACTGGATTGCGATCGGATGTTTATTGCGGTGGTGGAGTCGGGCAGTTTTACCGCCGCCGCCCAGCGTCTGCATACCAGCCACGGTCAGGCTTCAAAATTAATTTCCAGGCTGGAACAAATTCTTGGCGTGCAGTTATTTCGCCGTAGTACCCGCTCTCTGACGGTTACTGAGGTCGGTGTAGCCTACTACGAAAGGATACGTACACTGATCGGTGAGTACGATGCTCTGAATGATGCTATCCGTAATACTTCAGATTCTCCTGCCGGTCGGTTGCGCATTTCGGCGCCGGTCACCTTTGGTACCACTCAACTGACCCCCCATCTGATTGATTTTGCGCAACGCTTTCCGGACATTGAGCTGGATGTTAGCTATGCAGACCGGCTGGTGAATATCATTGATGAAGGTTTTGATCTTGCGCTGCGCATTGGTGCGCTGGCAGACAGCAGCCTGATGGCGAGAAAGCTGTGTAATATCCGAATACTGCTGGTGGCTTCACCGGAATATCTGGCCCGCAGGGGCACTCCGCAACACTGGACAGAACTGGCAGAGCATGACTGCATAGTGGATACCAATTTTCGTGACCCTTATCGCTGGCCATTTGTCGGTCCGGAGAAGCAACTGCAGGAGCAGGCTATCCATGGCCGGCTCAAATTTTCAAACGCCGAAGTGTGTCTGCAGGCGGTGACAGCGGGGCTGGGGATAGGCCGTTTACCGACTTTTATTGCCGGCGATGCGCTGAAAAATCACCAGATAGTGCCCCTGCTGGAAGAGTACGCGCCGGCCCCGTTGGGGTTATTTGCCCTCTATCCACCGGCCCGATATCTGGCACATAAATCCAGGGCGATGATTGATTATCTGGCCAGTGTTTTCGCCGGCCAGCCCGTCTGGGAGCAGGGCTGGTAATTATTTCCAAAATGGAAACTAACATGCGCTCTCAGGACGGCTAATCCTGACTCTGTAATTCGGGTAGTCTTTTCCTCAACAACACTTTACTGAGGAAATAATCATGAACGATACCCGTACTACCCCCTATGCTGCTCTGCTGTTACGTATTGCACTCGGCATTCTGTTCCTGGCTCATCTCGGGCTGAAATTATTCGTATTCACCCCGGCCGGCACGGCGAAATTTTTTGAATCGCTGGGACTGCCCGGAGGCCTGGCCTACCTGGTGATGGTGGTTGAATTTGTCGGCGCACTGGCGCTTATTCTGGGTGTTTATGCACGTATTGCGGCTGTTGCCTTAATTCCGTTACTGTTAGGCACTATTATTACCGTACACGGCCATGCCGGCTTTTTCTTTACCGATCCTAATGGTGGCTGGGAATTCCCGGGTTTCTGGATTATCGGTCTGCTGGTGCTGGCGTTAACCGGTGACGGAAAATACGCGTTAAAACCAACCTTTAGTCACTGATTCAGGAGGGGACATGCTGGTAAATGGTCAATGGAGCGCTGACTGGCATCCGGTGCAGGCAGTGGATAAAAAAGGCGGATTCGTCCGCCAGACTTCGGGATTCCGTCATCAGATTACCCCCGGGGGTGAAACCGGTTTTGCGGCAGAAGCAGGGCGATACCATTTATATGTCGCTTACATCTGCCCCTGGGCTTCCCGTACGTTAATGGCGCGTAAGCTCAAAGGGCTGGAACAGGTGATCACGGTATCCGTAGTGGAACCCTGGCTACTGGATCAGGGCTGGCATTTTGGTGATTACCCCGGTGCTGTGGCCGATAACGTGAATCATTGCCAGTGGATCCACCAGATTTACACTATGGCCGATCCGCACTACACCGGGCGGGCGACGGTGCCGGTTTTATGGGACAAGAAGACCGGCACCATCGTGAATAATGAATCGGCCGATATCGTGCGAATAATGAACCAGGGCTTCGGCAGCCTGGCTCGCCACGACATTGATCTCTATCCGGCCTCCTTGCAGGCCGAAATTGATGCGCTAAATGAACAGATCTATCCCAGACTCAACAACGGCGTCTACCGGGCCGGATTTGCTACCACGCAACTGAGTTATCAGGAAGCCTTCAGTGATGTATTTGCTATGCTGAGCAGTCTGGAACAACGGATGAGTGACGGGCGTGAGTATCTGGTGGGCGGGCGGTTAACCGAGGCAGATATCCGGTTGTTTGTCACTCTGATTCGTTTCGATGCGGCTTACTACGGGTTGTTTAAATGTAACCTGCAGCATCTCAGTGACTATCCGGCGCTCAGCCGCTACACCCGTCGGATTCTGGATATTCCGGGTATTCGTGAGACGGTCAATATTGATCATATAAAACAGGGCTACTATTCTATTAAGGCACTGAATCCAAACGGTATTGTCCCTGAAGGTCCTTCACTTGCGGATCTGGGACTGTGAGAGGCAAAGATGAGTAAAAAAATAGTCATACTGTTACACGGTGTTGGCAGTAACGGTGCGGATCTCCGGGGATTGGGCGATTTCTGGGAAGCCGCTATGCCAGACGTGACGTTTATTTCGCCGGATGCACCGCATCGTTGTGATATGGGATCCGGCTATCAGTGGTTCAGTGTGAACGGCGTAACAGAAGAAAATCGTGCTTCACGCATTGCTGAGGCGCGGGAATCTTTTGATGCCACTCTGCAAAAGATTCTGCGTGAAAACCAGGTGACTGCCGGGGATCAGTTGATTCTGGTAGGATTTTCACAGGGCAGCATTATGTCTCTGGATGCGCTGGTGCGTAATGCATTACCGCTGTCCGGGGTCGTGGCTTTTTCCGGGCGTTTAGCCTCGCCTGAGCCTTTTCATCCGGCAGCGGGTGTGGCAGCACTGCTGATTCATGGCCAGTCAGATCCGGTGATCCCCTGGACCGAGAGTCAGCACGCGCAGCAGGTACTGGAAGGGCTAGGGGTCGAGGTGACCGCGGTGTTTGAGCCCGGGGTTCCACACACCATCTCTGCGGAGGGCGTCACCCTGGCCGCGGACTTTATTCAGCAGCGATTCTCTTTGTAATCAGGCTGCCTGAGTTAAGATAACCGATCACAATATCGGCTCCCTGGCCGGCCATGCTTTGCAGAACGGTCAGGGACCTGCGGTTCAATCAATCAGTTCTGCGCTGACTTCCGCTCCCTGGTTCCACTGGAATAATACCAGGTGCCACAGTCCGGGCGCTTTACGGGAAGGGTCAATCAGCCCGGCAGCCCCTAACGCTTCCAACCGCCGCCTTACCCGCCATGAACGAGGAATACCGCCGGCAGCGACAATTTCCTGCCACGGAGCAATCGCATCATTGATATCGATTCCGGCGTATCGCAAAGCGTGCGTATCACGCAAATCGAAAATATTGTTTGCAGCCACCCGAATACAGAGGATTTCAGAAGCCGGCGCCCGTTGAGTACGATGTGCCATCATGGCAGCCTCTACACCTTCAGGTGATGAACTCAGGTAAAGTGTTGGCTGGCTGACAGCCGAATAGCGGCCTGCGGTGACTGATCCGGACAGGGCATATTCCCGGAAGGCAGGGTCTGTCGCGCGATAAAACAGGCCATCAATCCGGGTCAAAAATTCATGATTCATCATATCACTCCGGGATAATTGTCGGTGACAGGGAATTGGCTGTGGTCAGGGCGGGTCTTTGATTCAACGTTGAGGTTTATTGTCCTGTGGGCCGGGGCAATTTAATGACCTTCTTGCTGGTTGGTTTGGGGCGAGCCTGTTTGGTTGACCGTCGTCACTTATGACGCGCTTTACCTTCAGCAAACACTTTAGCCTCGCGATCCGGTTTTATACCAGCACGACTTCGATACCCTGTGCCCGGAGTTGTTTCACAATTTCCTCATCAGCCTGTTGTCCGGTAATGACCAGGTCAATATTTTCAGCTTTGCTAAACAGCATACCGGCCCGCTGACCCAGTTTACTGCTGTCCACCAGCACTGCCAGCTTTCCCACCATCCCGAGCATTCGTTGCTCGGAAACAGCCGTCAACATGTCCGTCTTGTAAAGTCCATCGGCGGTCAGGCCTTTACCGCTGGTAAACATCCAGTGCCCGGCATAAAGGGAATTGCTGCTTTCCTGAGAAGGCAGGATGATTGACTGTTTTTTATTATATTGTCCGCCAATAATCACCACATTTTCATGGTCGTGTTCAATCAGAAAGTTAGCTAACGGCAGATAATTAGTGATGATTTGTACGGGTTTATTGCAGATCTCCTGGCCGAGTAAGAAAGCGGTGGAACCACAGTTAATCACCACACTGTCCTCAGGACGAATAAAGGTCGCCGCGGCTCTGGCAATCCGGACTTTCTCGTCATGGTTAGAGGCCTGATGTGGGTTAAGTGGGGCCCAGCGCTCACGTTCCGGAATGACCGCTTCAGCACCATTACGGATTTTCCGGACTTTCCCTTCTTTGTCCAGCCGTGCGATATCCCGCCGGGCGGTAGCCGGTGAAGTCCCCAGCAATTCTGTAATCTGGCTGACACTGAGAACATTGTGTTCACGTAGTAGATCCAGTAAAAGATAATGTCTCTGTGTTTCCGTCATTCTGGCACCGGCTCACTGTTATCGGCCATGATGGCCGGGGCCGGACTATCCGGCCCCTTGGTGTTAAAGAAAAGACTTAAAGGGTAAATCGGGTTCGAGAGTAAAACAATCATCAAAACCACGAGGATAATGATATTCAAGATTGTCTTTATCCAAAGGCCAGATGAATTTTCCGCCGACCTGCCAGATAAAGGGTTTGAAGCCATAGTTAAGTCGGTCTTTTTTCATCTCCCAGAGCACCCGAATCTCCTGCGGATCCGCCTGGAAGTTTGACCAGATATCATGGTGGAAAGGGATCACGACTTTGGTGTTCAACGATTCTGCCATACGCAGCATATCGGCGCTGGTCATTTTATCTGTCACGCCACGCGGGTTTTCCCCGTAAGAACCCAGTGCAACATCAATCTGATGGTCGTTACCGTGCCTGGCGTAGTAATTTGAATAATGAGAATCACCACTGTGATAGAGGTTTCCACCTGGCGTTTTAAACAAATAGTTCACTGCACGCTCATCCATACCCTCCGGTAGCGTACCCGCGGCGGTTTGTTCCACCGGTAAGGTAATTAATGCAGTACGGTCAAAGGCGTCGAGAGCGTGTATTTCGACATCTTTAATTTTGACCACCTCACCTGGCTTAATCACGATACAGCGCTCTCTGGGCACCCCCCAGTCTACCCACATATTGACACAGGTTTGAGGGCCGATAAACGGTACATCACTGGCACAATTTTGCATCACTGCGGCAGCGACGTTGACATCGATATGGTCGTTATGATCATGGGTGGCAAGTACTGCGTCAATCTGGCGGATAGCAAACGGATCCAGGACAAAAGGGGTAGTGCGCAGATTGGGCTGGAGTTTTTTCACCCCCGCCATACGTTGCATCTGATGCCCTTGCTTCATCAGTAAATTCCCGTGGCTCTGCTTACCGGTACCGCACCAGAAGTCGATGCAAATATTGGCTCCTCCTTCCGATTTCAGCCAGATCCCTGTGCATCCCAGCCACCACATGGCAAAAGTCCCCGGAGCGACCCGTTCCTGCTCAATCTCTTCATTCAGCCAGCAACCCCATTCCGGGAAGGTACTCAGGATCCATGACTCGCGGGTTATGGTCTTCACTTTACTCATCAAATATCTCCTTGTGGTCATAATAAATCATTTAATGATCACTAATGATTGTATTTTTCTCTGGTTATTACTGTTCATCTGCAGCGAAACAGAGGTAAACGGCTTTAATATTTACTTCTAACCGTTTGTTTCTCTGTCGCCAAACGAATAAATTTATTTTATATAACTGTATTTTATGTGTTTTTGTTAAGGGCTCAATTGAAGCAGTATAACCATACAATATTTAAGGAAATAATTTGTGGGTCTTGTCACAAATAATCATATCAGATCTTTTTTGATTCATTTTGATTGGTAGAGTTGCGATGGCAATCATTCAGGGATTGCTCCTCGTGTTCTCATTTTTGGAGCGAATTATGGAGATCCTCTATAACGCCTTTACCGTATTTTTTAATCAGGTAATGACTAACGCGCCGTTGTTGCTGGGTATTGTGACCTGCCTGGGCTATATCCTGCTGCGTAAAAGTGTGAGCGTAATTATCAAAGGCACGATTAAAACCATCATTGGTTTTATGTTGCTGCAGGCAGGTTCAGGAATTCTGACCAGCACTTTTAAGCCGGTTGTCGCCAGAATGTCGGAAGTCTATGGGATTAGCGGAGCTATCTCTGACACTTACGCGTCAATGATGGCTGCGATTGAGCGAATGGGCGATGCCTACAGTTGGGTCGGCTATGCTGTTCTGCTGGCGTTGGCGCTAAATATTATCTATGTGTTGCTGCGCCGTCTGACCGGCATCCGGACTATCATGCTGACGGGGCATATCATGTTCCAGCAAGCCGGACTGATAGCGGTGTCGTTCTATATCTTCGGCTACCCCATGTGGACCACTATCATCTGCACTGCGGTGCTGGTATCGCTTTACTGGGGTATCACCTCCAACATGATGTACCGACCGACACAGGAAGTCACCGACGGCTGTGGTTTTTCTATCGGGCATCAACAACAGTTTGCTTCCTGGATTGCCTGCAAAGTCGCGCCCTTGCTCGGTAAAAAACAAGAGAGTGTTGAAGAGCTTAAGTTGCCCGGCTGGCTGAATATTTTCCATGACAATATCGTGTCGACGGCCATTGTCATGACCGTTTTCTTCGGGGTCATTCTGCTCTCCTTTGGGATTGATGTGGTGCAGGCGATGGCCGGGAAGACTCACTGGACCGTCTATATCCTTCAGACCGGATTCTCCTTCGCGGTGGCAATTTTCATCATCACCCAGGGGGTGCGAATGTTTGTTGCCGAACTGTCTGAAGCCTTTAATGGGATTTCTCAACGACTGATCCCGGGGGCCGTGCTGGCGATTGACTGTGCGGCGATATACAGCTTTGCGCCCAACGCGGTGGTGTGGGGATTTATGTGGGGTACCATCGGCCAGTTAATTGCGGTAGGCATTTTGGTGGTCTGCGGCTCCTCTGTCCTGATTATCCCGGGTTTCATTCCTATGTTTTTCTCTAATGCAACCATCGGTGTCTTTGCCAATCATTTTGGCGGCTGGCGGGCTGCTATCAAGATTTGCCTGGTCATGGGGATGGTTGAAATCTTCGGGTGTGTATGGGCGATTAAGTTGACGGACATGAGCGCCTGGATGGGAATGGCGGACTGGTCAATTCTGGCACCGCCAATGATGCAGGGTTTCTTCAGCCTGGGACTGGCATTTATGACTGTCATCATCCTGATTGCTCTGGCTTACATGTTCTTCGCAGGACGTGAACTGCGGGCTGAAGAAGCCGCGGAAAAATCAAAAGCAGATATTTCTGCTCACTAGGGAGTATCCAATATGACCGTACGTATCCTGGCTGTATGTGGTAATGGGCAAGGTAGCTCTATGATTATGAAAATGAAAGTTGACCAGTTTCTGACCCAGTCAAATATTGACCATACAGTGAGCAGCTGTGCAGTGGGTGAATACAAAAGTGAACTTAACGGCGCGGATATCATTATCGCCTCTACCCATATCGCCGGTGAAATTACGGTGACAGGCAATAAATATGTCGTGGGGGTCCGCAATATGTTATCGCCAGCAGATTTTGGCCCCAAATTGCTGGAAGTCATCAAAACGCATTTTCCGCAAGATGTCATGTGAGGACACGAAATGAAATTACGTGATTCCCTGACAGAAAATAATTCCATTCTTTTACAGGCCGAAGCCAGCAACTGGCAGGAAGCGGTAAAGCTGGGGGTCGATTTGCTGGTTAAGGCCGATGTCGTTGAACCCCGGTACTACCAGTCAATCCTTGACGGGGTTGTGCAGCACGGGCCTTATTTTGTTATTGCGCCAGGGCTGGCGATGCCCCATGGACGTCCGGAAGAGGGCGTCAGGAAGACGGGGTTTTCGCTGGTTACCTTAAAAACACCGCTCATCTTTAATCACGAAGACAATGACCCGGTCGACATTATTATCACTATGGCCGCAGTGGATGCTACGACTCACCAGGAAGTAGGCATTATGCAGATTGTCAGCTTATTTGAAGATGAAGCCAACTTTGACCGCTTACGCGCCTGTCGCACAGAACAGGAGGTCATTGATTTAATAGATAATGCTACGCAGGCAGAGACACAGAAGGAATTGAATATGCCATTACCTATGTTGCAGGTCGCACTGGATAATCACACGCTGTCAGACGCTTATGAAACCACCCGACTAATTGCTGAAGAGGTGGATATTATTGAAGTCGGTACCATCCTCTGTGTCGGCGAGGGTGTACGGGCAGTACGAGACCTGAAGGCACTCTATCCGCATAAAATTGTACTGGCCGACGCAAAAATAGCAGATGCAGGAAAAATCCTCGCCCGTATGTGCTTTGAAGCCCATGCCGACTGGATCACCGTGATCTGTTGTGCAGACATAAATACGGCAGGCGGAGCGCTGGAAGTGGCAAAAGAGTTCGGTGGAGATGTTCAGATTGAACTGACGGGCCACTGGACCTGGGAGCAGGCTCAGGCATGGCATGATGCGGGGATTCAGCAGGTGGTTTATCACCGTAGCCGGGATGCACAGGCGGCAGGAGTGTCCTGGGGAGAACAGGATATCCTGGCTGTCAAGCGTCTGAATAACATGGGTTTTAAAGTGACAGTCACCGGAGGACTGGCACTGGAAGACCTGCCCCTGTTTAAGGATATACCGATCCATGTGTTTATCGCGGGACGGAGTATTCGCGATGCGGCATCGCCGGTGGAGGCAGCCCGCCAGTTCAGGCGCTCAATCACTGATATCTGGGGGTAAGGAGCAACTATGTTGTCACAACAGGTTCCACTGGGTATCTATGAAAAAGCACTCCCTGCGGGGGAGTGCTGGCTTGAACGCCTGCAACTGGCGAAACAGTTGGGCTTTGATTTTGTTGAAATGTCAGTGGACGAGTCTGACGCACGTCTTGCCCGACTTAGCTGGAACCGGCAACAGCGTCTGCAACTGGTGAATGCCATTGCGGAAACCGGGGTACGGGTTCCTTCGATGTGTCTCAGTGCTCACCGCCGGTTTCCGCTGGGGAGTGAAGATGATGCAGTGCGTGAAAAAGCACTGGAGATCATGCGAAAGGCGATCGGTTTCGCACAGGATGTCGGTATCCGTGTCATCCAGCTTGCCGGCTATGATGTTTATTACCAGCAGGCTAATGATGAGACCCGCCGCCGTTTTCGTGAAGGGCTGAAGCAGAGCATCGTTATGGCAAGTCGTGCTCAGGTCACACTGGCAATGGAGATTATGGACTATCCGTTAATGAACTCCATCAGTAAGGCGTTGGGATATACCCATTATCTGAATAATCCATGGTTCCAGATCTATCCTGATCTGGGCAATCTGTCGGCATGGGATAACGATGTGCAACTGGAGCTGGAAGCCGGAAAAGGACATATCGTTGCGGTGCACGTTAAAGATACCCGTCCCGGGGAGTTCAAAAATGTCCCCTTCGGCAGTGGCGTTGTGGATTTCGAGCGCTGCTTCCGCACCCTGAAACAGACAGGCTATTCGGGACCATATCTGATTGAAATGTGGAGCGAAACAGCGGAGGACCCGGCGGCTGAAGTGATAAAAGCCCGGGCCTGGGTCCGTGAACGCATGGTGAAAGCAGGATTGCTGGAGGCTTAAGGTGCTAACACTGAAACAGCAGGTTTTTGAGGCTAATAAGGATCTTCCACGCTATGGACTGGTCACTTTCACATGGGGAAACGTAAGTGCGATTGATCGCCGTCAGGGGCTGATAGCGATTAAGCCGAGTGGTATTGCGTATGATGCGATGACCGCCGACGATATGGTGGTGATGGATACAGACGGGAATATCATTGAGGGTAAATGGCGGCCTTCCTCAGATACTGCCACCCATCTGGAATTATACCGGCGTTATCCCTCTCTGGGGGGGATTGTCCATACCCATTCGACACATGCCACCGCCTGGGCACAGGCAGGATTGTCAGTTCCGGCGCTGGGTACCACGCATGCTGACTATTTTCTCGGTGATATTCCCTGTACCAGGGCATTGACACAACAGGAAGTTGAGGGGGAGTACGAACTGAATACCGGGAAGGTGATTATCGAAACGCTGGGAGAGCGAAATCCTCTGCATACCCCGGGGGTCGTGGTTTGTCAGCATGGCCCGTTTGCCTGGGGGAAAGATGCTCACGACGCCGTGCATAATGCGGTCGTTCTTGAAGAGGTTGCCCGCATCGCCTGGATTGCCTGCGCGATTAACCCCGGACTTCGCTACATTGACTCCTATCTGATGAAAAAACATTTTATGCGCAAACATGGGCCGGATGCTTATTACGGGCAGAAATAACCTGAGTGGAGATATTCAGTCGATGTTGACTCTCCAAATGTCAGTTGCCAGATGACAGCATTCAGACGTGAGATGGCTTATTTCAGAAGCTGTGCAACAGAGAGCAGGTCATGCAGGGCAACTCCGGATGTGGTTGTAATTAACGATGATTTCGGCAAATCGTCAGTCACTGACTCTTGTCAACCTGCCAGATAACATTGCAGATTGAGTGTTTTTTCCGGCCAGAGTGTTGTCTCCCTGACAGTTTGTTTTCCTGGTGATTGATGAATAACCGCCGGAACGATTGTGACGCAGTATGCAGATAATAGTGCTGGCTACCTGAGGTAGCCAGCCAATATCTGGGTCGGTTACTTACCGGAAGGAGTCACCAGTGTTGCAGGATTATCTGCTGTCGGTGAGTTTCTGCGACTTAGGAAGGCATTGAGTAAAATCGCGCCAAAGGTCGCGGTGCCAATACCACCCAGAGTGAAACTGCCGATTTTTAGCGCAAAATCACCGGCCCCCAGTACCAGAGTAACCGCCACCATGATCAGATTACCGTTGCGGTTCAGGTCTACATTATTCTGGACCCATATTCTCGCACCTGCGACAGCAATCAGGCCAAACACGACTATGGAGGCCCCCCCAATCACCGGGCCCGGAATGGTATGGATCAGCGCCCCAAACTTTGGTGAAAAACCAAGTAACAGGGCGATGACTGAGGCTGCGACAAATGCCAGGGTTGAATAGACCTTAGTGACTGCCATCACGCCAATATTCTCTGCATAGGTCGTTACGCCACTGCCGCCAACACTGCCCGACAACATGGTAGCCAGTCCGTCAGCAAAGAATGCACGGCCCACATACGGGTCAAGATTCCGTCCGGTCATGCCTGCCACCGCTTTCATATGCCCCAGGTTTTCTGCCACCAGAATAATCGCCACTGGCGCTATCATTACAATAGCTTGCCAGTCAAACACCGGTGCGGTGGTTGCAGGGAGCCCAAACCATGGCGCTGCCACCAGTGGTGAAAAGTCCACAGGTTTGCCCAGTCCCAGGCCATTGGTCAGCACAGCATAGACACCCCATGCCAGACACAGACCGACCAGCAGTAACAGTTTTTGGATCATTCCGCGGGTAAACACAGCCACGATTCCGATGCAAACCACGGTAATCACCGCCATCCAACTGTCAAACATTGAGCCTGAAACACTATGAATGGCGATAGGTGCCAGGTTGAGACCTATCGCCATAACGACCGCACCTGTGACGACCGGAGGCATCAGTTTTTCAATCCAGCGAGCACCGGATTTCATCACCACCAACCCAATCACTGCGTACACAGCCCCGCAGGCGATAATACCGCCGAGCGCCAGCCCAAGATGAGGATTCATACCTTGCCCGGTAAACCCCGTTACTGCAATCACTACACCGACAAATGAAGCACTGGAACCTAAGTAACTGGGAACACGACCTCCTGTTATCAGGAAGAATAGCAGGGTACCTATCCCTGACATCAGAATACTGAGATTAGGATCTAGTCCCATCAGCAACGGCATTAAAACCGTGGCGCCAAACATGGCCACCGCATGCTGTAACCCCATCACCAGGGTTGGGCCAAAGGGCAGTGTTTCATCAGGAGCGATGACACCGTCTCCACTGAGGGTTGTTTTTTTACGCCATACAGGAAACCAGCTCATAAACTTTGTACTCCGGTAAAGTGGAAAAGCAATGAATGCCAGCGACTGGCTTCGTAATCAGGCTTCCTGCCGGGTCAGAGAATGATAGCGCCGGTCGAACCACATCAGGCCATGTGGTGTGTGGTCACAGACCAGAGCCCTTACCTGACAAAACAAAATGTCGTGGGTGCCGACACTGACACTTTGGGTAATTTCACAATCAAAGGAGGCGACAGCTCCTGTCAGCACCGGGCAGCCGGTGGTCAGTTCAGACCATTGAGCTGCCGCAAAGCGATCGGGCATTGGGGTTTTACCGCCAAATAATCCCGATAATGTCTGATGATCGCCGGACAATGTATTAACACATAACCGGCCATTGGCCTGGAAAACCGGCCACACGGACGCTGAACGATTCAGACAAACCAGCAGTGTCGGCGGTGTATCCGTCACACTGCACACCGCAGATGCCGTAAATCCGGCCTGGCCGGCGGGGCCGTCGGTGGTAATTATATTGACGGCTGCTCCGAGGCGCGACATGGCATTACGGAACTGCTGTTTATCCACCCCGTCCGTTAGCGGGGCCAACTCAGAAACATTCATCTGCGGTCCTTATTTAAATTCACTGCCTTTCAGGCAGCGTGTTGTTCAAGCCAGGGCAGTAACAACTGGTTGAATTCTTCCGGATAAGTAACACTCATCGCATGACCTCCGCGGGCCATTGCCGCCACACTGGACTGTGGCAGCGCATCTGCCAGTACCACCGAACAGGTCCAGGGCACCAGCAAATCGTCCTGGCTATAGATAACCAGTACCGGCAGGTTAAGAGTGGGGGCAATCCGGGTAAAATCGCAGGCCATCAAGGCATTCAGGCGGCGCAACAGGTTGTCTGTGCCCTGGAAATGTTCTGCATGACTGATATCCTCTGCCTCCATGCGCTGTTGATTATCAGCCATCCAGTCAGCCGGGTAGAGAAACAGTGGCTGAGCACGGACAAAAGCCTCCACGCCAACATTCAGCAACAGTTCCTGGCGGACGCGGAAACAGCGACGGGTATGAGCATTCAGTGACAACCAGCCATTAATCACCACCACACCGGTCACCCGTTGCGGATAGCTGGCCGCCAGTTGCAGGCCAATCAGCCCGCCCAGCGCATGTCCCGCTATGCAATAGCGGTCGATTCCCCGGGCATCGAGTGCCGCGGCCAGCTCATCCGCCATCTGTTGCATCGAGTAATTTTCGGGAAGCTGATCCGGGTTATTGCCGGTTCCGCGTTGGTCATAAGTGACGACCTTGTATTTTTCTTTGAGTGCAGCCATCTGGGGTTTCCAGAAGGCGGCAGCGCCTCCCAGCCCGGCGGATAACACCACCACCGGAGCATTAGCGGAATCAACGCCGGAAATCTGTATCTGCATAATCAAGCCTGCTTACCGACATGGGCGACAGTGGCAATCTCAACTAATGCGTCTGGTTTCACCAGACCACACTGAATACAGAAACGGGCCGGTTTTTCTCCGGGGAAAAATTCGGCATACACCTGGTTTATTGCGGCATAGTTTTGCCAGTCAGTAATAAAAATGGAATTGAATGTGACGTCATCCATGGTTCCGCCGGCAGTTTCAATTACGTTTTTAATCATGGTCAGCACATGGCGGGTTTGTGCTGCAGCATCCCCCACATGAACTACATTATTGTTTTCATCAAAGGGTAACGTCCCTGACACGTAGACAACCCCATCCGCCAGTGTTCCGGGAACGAACGGGGCGATGGGCGTACTGGTACCGGCAGGGATAATCACAGATTTTGGCATATTAATTTTCCTTTTTTTCTCAGTGGCAGGTGATGAAAATCCGGTGCTCAGGCTGCCGGACGTTCCTGTTCAGAAACCGGCGCAATGGCGCTACAAAAACTGCTGACATCGGAGACCCAGCCGAAAAAAGTCTCTATATTAAACAGTGCTGCCTCATGGGCAGAAGGAGGTCCGGCCTGATAGGTGGCGTCTTCCAGTACGATGCCAAAATATTCAAGGAAAAAGCCGTCACGCAGGGTGGATTCCACACAGACATTCGTAGCGATGCCGGTAAAAATCAGATGACGAATCCCCCGGCTACGCAGCATGCTGTCCAGTGGGGTGTTGTAGAAGCCGCTGTACCTGATTTTCGGAATAATGATGTCCTCCGGCTGCGGGACCAGTTCATCCACCAGCTGATAGTCCCAGCCACCTTTGGATAATAATTTGCCCTGCAGATCAGGATTTTTACGCATAGTTTTTAGCGCATTCGACTTATGAAAATTGGGTGAACCTGCGTCTCCGGCCTCTACATACTGGTCATCCCAGCCATTCTGAAACCAGATAATCTGAATGCCGGCAGCACGGGCAGCATCAACAGCTTTTTTAATATTGGCAATCACCGGTTTGGTGGCCGAGACATCGAAGCCCGCCAGATCCAGATAGCCCCCGATAGTGGCGTAGGCATTCTGCATATCCACGACGATCAATGCCGTTTGCTGCGGCGGAAATGCGATGGATTCAGGTTTCGCAGTGACAACCACATTATTTAACTGACTGGCAGTCGAACAGATTACAGTACTCATCAGGCCACCTCTTTCATTGCTTCAGTCACGGCGCTCCGGCTGCTCATTAACGGCTGGATACGCTGTCCAAAATTCTCAATACCCTGAACAAAATCATCAAAGGTCAGCAAAATACCTTCTGCACCCTCCACGGTCGCCACCTCATCCAGCATTTTTGCCACTGTGGCATAAGAACCCACCAGGGTGCCCATATTGATATTTACCGCGGAGGTCGGGTCGGCCATTTGCCGCACGTTGGTATCGCTTCCTGAGCGGGTATCCTGCTGGCTTTGGGTAGTCAGCCAGGCGAGAGCCTCCTGGTCTGCACCGGCTTTGTAGTGTTCCCACTTAGCGCGTGCCGCTTCATCGGTTTCGTCGGCGATAATCATAAGCAGCACATAGGAACCGACATCGCGACCGGCTTTTTCTGCCGCTTTTTTCATCCGTTCAGCCGTTGGAGCAAAGGCAGTTGGGGTATTCACTCCCTTACCAAAGCAGAAGTTGTAATCGGCATATTGTGCAGAGAAGGCCATCCCGGCATCACTTTGTCCGGCACAGATCACCTTCATAGGTTTTTGCGGCTGAGGACTGAGACGGCAATCATTCATGGTCAGGAAATCGCCTTTGAAATCAGATTTTCCGGTGCCCCATAAATCACGCAGGACAGTGACATATTCGGTCAGATAGTCATAGCGACGGGAGAAATACTCTTCGCCAGGCCAGAGACCCATCTGGTCGTATTCCGGTTTTTGCCAGCCGGTGACCAGATTGACGCCGAAACGTCCACCAGAGATGCTGTCAACGGTGCTAGCCATTCGCGCGACAATGGCCGGTGGCAGAGTCAGGGTGGCTGCCGTGGCATATATCTCGATGCGTGAGGTCACCGCAGCCAGACCGGCCATCAGCGTGAATGACTCCAGGTTGTGGTCCCAGAATTCAGTTTTACCGCCAAAACCGCGTAATTTGATCATTGAGAGTGCGAAATCGAAATGGTAATGCTCGGCCCGTTGAACGATGGTTTTATTCAGTTCAAAACTCGGCATATATTGCGGAGCATTTTCAGAAATCAGCCAGCCGTTATTACCAATTGGGATAAAGACGCCTATTTTCATGTCAAACCTCGTCTGATGAATGATTAAAGTTTCACCTGTCGGCGGCGGTGCATCCTGCATCTCCATGGGTCGTCGCTGAGTCGTGTGTACCTGTTAAATTAAGCAAAGGCTGTGCCACATTTAAATATCACTTTAAAAACAACAAATTAATAAAATTCCTGCAATCACAAACCAGAATAAATGGTCCAAAACAGACCATTTGGTAAAAATAAGTGCATCACCTGACGGCGATTGCGCAGAAAAAGGGCAACTCTGTGCAGTGGTGCATTCAGGGCAGTCTGTTATGATGCTGCAAAAGGACAGAGATGAGGTTAGTCAGTGAAAGTCAGTGAGAAAAAACCGGGACGTCGCTCCCGGGCGGTTGCGGCTAAACGTTCGGCGATTGTGAACGCGGCATTGTCACTCTTTTCGCAGTTTGGTCTGCACGGCACCCGGGTGGAGCAGGTGGCTGCACTGGCGGATGTCTCTAAAACTAATCTGTTATATTATTTCCCTTCGAAAGAGCAGCTCTATCTGGCCGTACTGCAGGAAATACTTGCGGTCTGGCTGGCTCCGCTCAGGGCATTGCAGGCCGATCAGCAACCTCTGGAAGCCATTAACCATTATATCCGCCTGAAACTGGAAGTATCGCGGGATCATCCCCAGGCATCACGTCTGTTTTGTCTTGAAATTTTGCAGGGTGCGCCGGTGTTACAGCAGGAACTGGAAGGTGGATTGCGTGAGCTGGTGAATGAAAAAGCCGAACTGATTCGTTTATGGATTAGTCGTGGGCAACTGGCAGAAACCGATCCTTGTCAGCTGATTTTTATGCTGTGGTCAGTTACCCAGCATTACGCAGACTTCGCGATTCAGGTGCAGGCGATCACCGGAAAAAGCTTGCAGGATGAAGCATTCTTTACCCAGACGCTGAATAATATTCAGAGTGTTATTACGGAAGGCCTTCGACCGCGCTGAAGCACCATTGCCATTTTTGTGCAATACAGTACCGGAATTGATATTTCCCTTCAGTCACTATTTAGGATGAACTGTAGTTATCGACACTTCAGTGGGGACATATTATGGCACTGCATATCTGGAAAAAAATTATCAGCTTTACCGGGCTCGCGGAACGCAGTCCGGCGGCAGAACGGGCAAAAGACAGCCATCTGTTAATCGAGTCTATGATTCCAATTCTCGGTTTATACGGCATAGGTCCCGGTTATCTTGATCCTCAGTGGTTGCAGGATGAATAAAAATAAACAACACCGTTTATTGCGGGTAACTTACTGGAATGAGCTGTGCTTTAGCACTATTCACCGTTATCATCCACTCCACTGACTGCGGCAATGCCACAGTCAGTGTGGCTCATCAGGCAAACCGGCAGGCATCATCAAAATCAAGCCGCGGCAGACGCCCATGAAGTTTCTCACTGTCGCCATAACCCAGGTTGATCAGTAAATTGACCCGCCAGTCAGTACCGTGAAAAAACTCTGCATTAATTTTATCAGCATCGAACCCTGACATCGGGCCGACATCCAGTCCCAGAGCCCGCGCGGCGACCACCAGATAACCGGCCTGCAGGCTGCTGTTACGAAATGCTGTTTCCTGAGCCAGAGATTCACTGCTGGTGAACCAGCTTCGGGCATCTGCATAGGGGAACAATCCCGGAAGCTTTTCATAAAAAGTCATATCTGAGGCGACAATCACCGTCACCGGAGCAGACATCGTTTTATCGATATTGCCTGAAGAGAGTGCCGGTTTAAGCTTCTGTTTGCCCGCATTGCTGGTCACAAACACAAAGCGGCCAGGCGAACAGTTTGCCGAGGTCGGGCCAAGCCGGGTCAACTCATACAGGGTTTGCAGAGTACTTTCGGTGACCGGTTTATCCAGCCAGTAACTGTGGGTACGAGCCTGATTAAATAATGAATCGAGTGCAGACTGCTCAACCGGAATAGTCATAATGTTCTCCAGATTCCCTTAACTGTCATGTCGTTGTACCTTAAACCGGCACCGTTGTGAAAGTCTTATTTTACGCAATATGAAGCATCATACTGTCAGCCGGAGTGATCCGCGGGGTTTATCAGTGGCAGGCTGATAATATGTTATCTTCAGAGAGAAAAGGTACCCAGCAAACCCCCGCCCTGGCACTGGATAACCAACTGATAACCCGCAGCACTGTTTTTCCACTGTTTAAGTTGTGGTTCCTGTATCGTTGCCGGTCCGAAACTGCTTATCAACTGGCTATACTCTTTTTGCAACGTACTCTGGCATTGCGTGGGAGTATCGAAATCATCAGAGCCCATGACCTGTACCACCCGGCCATCACTCAGTAACACGTGTGGCTGCTTAAAGGGACTGCCAGGCAAGCGAGGTTTAACAAACACTACCCCGTTATAATGACCCAGGCTTTCATCAGTGAGCAGGGTATTACTGTTGCTGTTCATCACAGTGTCAGTATCCGCCAGAGTGAGCCGACTGTTTAGCGAATAGCCGAGAAAGGAAGGACTGTCGGACCGTGCAGCAGAAGCGGCTAACGGCGTGATACCCAAACATATCGTCATCAGCAGAGGGGTAAGTTTTACGAACTTCTCAGTAATAACGTGCATAATTTTCCTTAACCAGAGTGCAACAAAACGTTATCCCGCAGATTTACTCCTGGGGTAGTCTCTTCCAGCGGTAAATCTATGTGACAGGCTATTCCGCCGTGAAGGAGTGTTCAGCCCGGCGTAACACATTGTTTAATATTAGCCGTCAGGGCTTCGCTGGCCATCCCGGGGTGTTTGCCTGAATAGTAAAAAATCTCAGTTGAATACTGTGCAGGCGCTGTTGTTGGTACTGTCTGTAATACCCCTATAGCTGAATAGCAGGGAAAGAGAGGGTGCCGGTGCAGGCAGGGTTTTAGACCTGCGGGAAGCCCCACAGGTCACCGGGTCTCAGAGGACCGGAGGCGTTTGTTACTCGAAACAAACGTCCGGATTGGCCGCCAGAGGAACAAATTTGTTGCCACCTTTATCCAGCGCCTGAACCTCTCCACTTTCGATGTCATAAACCCAGCCATGCAGATGGATGGCATTGTTACGTAAGGCAACGGCAACCGACGGGTGAGTTTTGATATTATTCAACTGTGCAATCACGTTTTCACGCACCATGGCACTAACTTTCTGGTCTTCATCCGCGTAGCTGTTTTTCTCTACCACGGCTTTTGCTGCATCGGCATAACGTAGCCAGTGAGCCACCGCAGGCATGGTATCCATACACTGACACTTAGCAATAGCTCCCATCGCTCCGCAATTGGAGTGACCGCAAATGATTATATCTTTCACGCCCAAAGCGACCACGGCATACTCAATGGTAGCAGAGACACCGCCAGGCTCCGGACCGAAAGAAGGAACGATGTTGCCCGCGTTACGGATGACAAATAACTGGCCGGGTTCTTGCTGTGTTACCAGCTCAGGGACCAGACGGCTGTCTGAACAGGAAATAAACAAGGCCTTAGGATTCTGACTGCCTGCCAGGCTACGGAATAACTCTTTTCGTTCAGGAAAAACTTCTTTCTGAAAATTCAGAAACCCTTGAATAATCGTTTTCATAACTCGCCCAAATAATAAAAAATCGGGTTAATCATAGAACGAATATTCGAAGGGGGAAAGTCCCCGCAATCAAAAGCGGCGGTCCCGGGGACGACAAATAAACTCGCCTATAGGATGATGTGTGACATTGTCACTTATTGTTGGTTATTTGGCAGCAGTGTTTCTAACGCGAAAAACGGTATTAAGCGACATCTTGTTTCATCGTTAAATTTCCGCTATGACTATCTTTTCACTACTTCATCCGGCCTGTAAGCCGTATCAGCGGAAATATCAATTATGAGTCAGACGTCGATCATTATCATTCAAACCGGCACCCCGCCAGAGGATATACGCCAGAAATATGGAGACCTGCCGGACTGGTTCAGCCAGGCCATGGGAATTTCGCTGCAGGAAATTGAAGTGGTCAGAGTTTTTGAGGGCCAGTCATTACCGGCACCGGATCCTTCCCGTCTGGCAGTGATCACCGGTTCCTGGGCGATGGTGACAGAGAAACTCTCCTGGAGCGAACTGACCGCAGAGTGGATTCGCCAGGCGATGGCGATAAATATGCCGCTGTTCGGGGTGTGTTACGGGCACCAACTGATGTCTTATGCACTGGGCGGTGAAGTCCGCTATCTGGATTGTGTTCGTGAAACCGGCTGCCTGCAGGTATCTCTGAAAGAGGTAGCCCGCCAGGACCCGCTGGTGGGGCAACTGCCGGAGCATTTCCCCGCGCACCTGACTCATATGCAGACGGTGAGCCGTCTTCCCGATGGGGCCATTGCCCTGGCCAGCTCGGTGGTGGACAGTCATCAGATTGTTCGTTACGGACCAAATGCGGTTTCAACGCAGTTTCATCCGGAGTTTTCTGTCGCAGCTGCCAAAGCCATGATTGAACGACGCAGCACTGAATTGGATAACGAAGGGCGTGATAGTCAGTCGTTGATAGCCGGAGTAACACAGACACCCGATGCCACTGGCTTGCTGACCCGGTTTATTGCCATGCAACTAAAAAATAATGCGCCGATCGCGCTAAGTGCGTAATCTCCCCCGCCGGCTATGGCCGGCGGGTTCACCGGTTACTTTTTACGTAACCGGCTGATACTCAGAATAATCGCCAGTACGCTGGAAACGACCGCCAGCCACAGGCCTGTCTGCACACCGTGATATTCATTCAGCAGATTTTTCTGGCCAAATAAGGCCAGAATC
>Ga0157363_1000389_pt1 | contig 33277 bp, 35 predicted proteins | sample AttsexASBM1_FD_111477 | JGI IMG/M metagenome (GOLD analysis project Ga0157363, IMG submission 111477) | Fungus gardens microbial communities from leaf cutter ant in Ribeirão Preto, State of São Paulo, Brazil - Atta sexdens ASBM1 | ecosystem: Host-associated > Fungi > Mycelium > Unclassified ... | reverse complement strand
CTAGATGGTAAGGCGCAGAGTTTAAACACAGGTGATCTTGTGAAAATTGCGCCAGGTGTCCGTCATAAAGTCAGGGCGGATGCCAATGCGGCACTCAGCTTTTATGCAATATCGGCGCCACCTTTTCGACCTGATGATTATGTTCAAACCCACTGACGCGGCACTTCAGCGCGGGGCAAAAAGTCCAAGATCAAGGTGGTGTCCATTGGAATAGTTGATTCCACTCACCCGACCATACTCTAGAACATCCGTTCCGTTTTTCTGTAACTCCGCGCGGAATTTTGGTTCGTCTTTCCGGTCCACAAGCGCGAGATCGCAGCGAGGATTTTTTTTCAGGTAACGCGCAGCCTCTACCGGGCCGATCAGCTGGGTATGCTGCCCTGCAAGAAAAACGAGGCTCGGTTCAGAATATGATGTCGAGATCAGCACACTGTCAGCGCAGGGCTTGGATTCTTCGAATAATGCAGCCGCGCGTGGGGCAAGGCGAATGGTCTGGAGGTTCGGAATGACAGCCAGAAACAAGCCAGCCTGAGCGATGATTGCAGCACCCATTGCACAGAATGCAGCCTGCCGACGCTGATGCTGAAACAGCAACACAGCGGCACCTGCCATGAGAGGCAAGGAGCCGAACATGGCAATGGCTTCCCGGACGGAGATCATGTGTTCCATCTTGTAGAGAAGCACAGTTCCAGCAACGCAGAACGCAATCCCTACGCCCGCCCAAACGGCTCCGTAAGCTCCCAGCAAGATACGTCCAAGGCGCTTGGGTTTGACTTCCGGCCAATTAATCAATGCTGCCGCCGTTAGCACAGCGATAGCCGGATAGGTGGGTAGAACATAGTGTGGAAGTTTGGTGGCGATCAGTTCAAAGACCAGCCAGTGTGGAAGAATCCAGCACAGAAGAAAGCGCACCTCGGGAAGCGAGCGCCTTGCCCAGATAGCAGGGATCGCTAGAGCGGCAAAAATGGAGCCGGGCCAGAAAGCCAACGCAAAAACCAGTAGATGAAAGCCTGGTGGAAGGCCATGGGCCTGTTGACCGTGCGCGACCTTGCCCAGAAAATTGTTACCAACGGCACGCGAAAAGAAATCTCCCCCGCTAATGACATCAATCGCTACACACCACGGCACAACAACAGCCAGCATCAACAGCCACCCCCAGGATGGGCGAAGGCGTGACCAGCAGCGTTTGTCGCGCTCTATCAGCCATAGGGCAAGCGGGGTGCCAAAGCCTGGGATCAGTACGACAGGCCCTTTGAGCATCAGGCCGACACCAAGAGAGAGCCAAAAGAAAACTGCGGTGCGAAGCAGGGTAGGACGATTTTTCTGGCGATCCAAAAACGCGCGAAGCAGGGTCGCTTCGACGCACAGGATGTCGAGCAGGAGGACCGTATCGATGGTCGCCATATGGCTTTCGGCGACAAAGAGTGTCGATACCATCAGCAATGCTGCGGCCATGAGGCCTGCGACCGCTCCGAAAAGAGACGCGCCAACCCATGCAGTGAGCGGAATGATCAGACTGGCAGCGAGCAGGCTTGGGATTCGGTAAGGCCATGTTTTGCGCAGAATTTCGGGGCCAAATGCTACTTCGGCAATGCGTGCCGATCCCGCTTCAAGCCAGTAAATTCCAGCAGGCTGAAGATAGCGTGGCTTGTCCTGAAAGCGGACGTCAATGAGGTTTCCCGATGTCAGCATCTGTTCGGATGCTTCCATGTAACGAGGTTCGTCCCGGTCCAGTGGCGGTAACGTCATTCGGCCTGGCAAAGCAAGCAGGAACGTCAGCAGCCCGAGCAGGGCATAATGCCGGAGGGTCAGGGTCATGAGGGAACTCCGTTACCGTCCATCGGGTAGTCCCTCTACGGCCAGCCTCAAAGAAAGGCAGGTGTGCCGCACAGGGCTACGGGATCAGCGTTCGGTGAGATGGTCGGGCAGGTGGGTGCGGTTTTGCAACCACATGACACCCAGCATATCGCGGATGCCAACGAGGGCCCGATTCAGATTGGTGTATTTGGATGTACCATGAAGGCGCGCGCGATGCTTGACTTCAATGCAGATCAGCGGGGCGCCGTAATGGCCGAGTAAGGCAGGCAGGAAGCGATGGACGCCCTCAAACTGCGGCATTCTCAGGAACAGGTCTCTCGAGAAAAGCTTGAGCGGCGCGCCGGTATCGGGGCAGCCGTCATTCAACAATCGACGTCTCAAACCATTCGCGAGGCGTGTTGCTAGGCGCCGTGAGAGACGATCATTGCGTTTGCGACGGACACCGACAACCAGCGGGGGCGCACCATTCGAGGCGTGGGCGCGCTCAAGCATTGAGACAATTGCGACAGGATCATCCTGACCGTCTCCGTCAATCGTCGCGACCCATTTGCCGCGTGCTGCTGTTACACCGGTGCGGAGGGCAGCTGACTTGCCGAGGCGCTTTGGATGGCTGATGATTCTGAGCGAAGGAAGAAAGCGATGGCGGGCTTCAAGCAGGCGCTCGACTGTTTCATCAGTACTACCATCGTCGATGGCAAGAATTTCGGTAGCCGGAAGCTGCGACAATGTTTCTGAAATTTCCTGACAGACAGGAAGAATATTGTCGGCTTCGTTCAACACTGCCATGACGATGGACAGCACAGGCGGTTCGACGCTGCTGCTACCCTTGTCATGGCGAGGGCTGAAGTCAGTCATGGCTCAGGCTGCGGAGCGACGAAGAGCAGCCGGGAGAGCATCGATGCTCTCATTGATAAGCTTTGAAGCTGCCTGCGAGTCCTGAGACAGGTGGGCGGCAACAACATCACGGGCAGCAGAAACGGCGATTGCGGCAGCACGCTCCTGAACTTCGCGGATTGCCGCACGCTCGGCAGCCTGGATACGGTCGCGGGCCATCTGCTCGTAACGGGTTGCTGCGGCTTCTGCTTCGCGGCGTGCACGCTCTGCGAGAGCTGCGGCTTCTGCTTCGGAACGAGCGAGCATGGCTTGGGTCTCGGCCAGGGTGCTTTCGCGTTCGCGGGTTGCATCTTCCAGCATCTGCTCGGCTTCACGTCGAAGGCGGGCAGCCTCGTCCAGGTCGCTGCGAACGCTGGAAGCGCGAGCGTCAAGATGGCTTGCGATGACTGTCCAGAGCTTCTTTCCGAAGATCACGAAGAACAGAACAAAGGCAAGTGCCGTCCAGAAACGGGGTTCGTGGAACATCGTCGTCTCCTTCAGGCGCTTGCGCGTTCGACGGCGCTGGCAACAGCCTGCGTGTCGTGGGTGCCGATCAGACGCTCGACCAGAGACTGTGCAGTTCCGGTGGCGATCTCGGGCAGGCCGGACAATGCGCGCTCACGGGAAGCTGCAATGCTGTTTTCGGCGTTTGCGATCTCGGTTTCGAGGCGCGCGTTCGTGGCTGCGGCATAGGCCTCAGCTGCATTGCGGGCTTCGTCCTGGATACGCTGCACGTTGGCCCGTGCGTGCATGGCTGCTTCGTGGCGTGTGCTGAGCAGTTCTGCGCTGGCGCGGTCGGCGTCAGCTTTTGCACGGCGGGCAATATCGAGGTCGTTCTGGATGCGCGTGCGGCGATTTTCCAGAACCCGTTCGATCCGCGGCAGAGCGGAGCGGCTGAGGACCATGTAGAAGCCGGCAAAGATGACGGCTCCCCAGGCTACCTGTCCGAGCAGCAGCGGATCGTGGACGTTCAGCTGTGGCATGCCCGCAGCCACGGCACGGCCCGGCACGGCCGCGAGCGGAGCGGCGAACAGGAAGAGGCGTGGCATACGGTGCATGTTCGACCTCAGGCGAACAGGATCAGGAAGGCGATCAGCAGCGCGAACAGAGCCACGGCTTCCGTCAGCGCGAAGCCGAGCATACCGAGGCCGAAGACGTGCGGGCGGGAAGCCGGGTTGCGAGCGATGGAGCTCACAAGCGTCGAAAAGATGTTGCCGAGGCCAATGCCCACGCCTGCGAGGGCGATAACAGCGATACCGGCGCCGATTTCACGAGCGGCTTGAACGTCCATGGTCAGGTTCCTTTAGGGTCGATACAGGGTTTGTGTGAAGCCGCGCTCAGTGCGCAACGGCCTCACGCAGATAGATGCAGGTGAGGATGGCGAATACGTATGCCTGAAGCACACCCACCAGCAATTCGAGGGCCGTCAGCGCAACATTGATCGCGATCGGAGCGACAGCCAGAACGTGGCCGAATGCGCCCAGACCGGCGAGCATGATTGTGAAGCCGGCAAACACTTCCAGCAGCACGTGACCCGCCACCATATTGGCGAACAGACGGATCGAGAGGCTGACAGGACGGGAGAGGAAAGAAAGGATCTCGATGGGAATCAGCAGCGGTGCCAGCCAGATCGGGGCGCCTGCCGGCATGAAGTGCTTGAAAAAGCCAAGACCCTGAATACGGAGCGATGCAAGGATCGCAATCACGAACACAGACATTGCCAGCGCGAATGTCACCGCGATGTGGCTCGTGTAAGTGAAGGAGAAAGGCAGCAAGCCGAGATAGTTACCGGCGAGAACGAAGAAGAAGATGGCGAATACGAATGGAAAAAATGCCGTCCCTTCCTTGCCCATCGTGCCAATGGCCAGATCGTGTACGAAATCGTAGCCGATCTCGGCTGCAGCCTGCAGACGACCGGGCACGACTGCTGCCGGACGCATGCCGATGAACAGGAATGCCAGAACCAGGACTACTGCAATCAGCATGAACAGCGGGGATTGCGAGAAGCGCAGGGCTTCTCCCAGCGATCCAAGAACCGGATGGAGCTCGAACTGTCCGAGCGCGTCAATCGTCGATCCGGCTGCCACGCTGGCTTCTCCCGTCACCTTTTGGTCCAGACCCCATGTCTGACCCGTTTACAATACGCCAGACATTCATCATGCCGGCGGCAAAACCCAACAGGGCAAAGATTACAAGGAATAATGTCCTGTAACCAAGCCAGCGGTCCAGACCGTAGCCAACCGCCACGCCAACCGCGAGACCCGCGACCATATCGGTGCCGATGCGGAGTGCGAGGCCAAGAAGCGAAGATGTATCGCTCTCGGTCTCAACTGCATCTGCTGCCATGTCACTCCGGGGATCAAGCTTTGCCCGTGCCTTTTTCAGGCGGCGTTCGAAGCTTTCTTCATCTCCGGAAGGGGCATGTCCCATGCTGATCTGATCCCTTACCCTGTGCGCCTTGAAGCAACCGGTCATAGAACAGGTCTTTTCTCAGCGCAGGCGCTAGCTACCGGCGTGTCTTCGGACTGTCAATGTATTCCAGCGGTAACAGCGCGTTCAGGTGTATTTTTCGTCCTAACTGACCAGTTTCAGACGCCGCCCACGGGGGCGTTCGTCCGATGTGTTCGTGAAGGGCAGCATCGGCGAAGGGTCCTCCGCGTTGGGTTCGATCGGAGGGGCATCGGGCATGTGTGTGCCGAGATAGGCATCCGATAATGCGCGGAAGGCATAATCCAGCATTGATGTGGCGTAAGCAGCCACGGGGTCGCCTTCTACGGTACCTCCTGGCCCGAAACGGGTATAAGCGAATCGTTCTACAAATGCCTCCAGCGGGGCGCCGAACTGCAGTCCGATGCTGACGGCCTGACTCAGGCAATCCATCAGTCCGCGCGCCATCGGGCTCTCACGGGCAGGGGTAATGCTGAGCTCTCCGAGGGAACCGTCTTCGAATTCGCTCGTGCGCATGAAAATATGATGACCACCAATGGCGGCGCGTTGCGTGAAGCCCGTCTGGCGCATTGGAAGCGGGCGTCTCACGCCACGCTCGAGCCGCGCACGCAGATTCTCCATTTCGGGTTCGGGCAGGGCTGGCAGGTAATCCACGGCGCCTGCAAGTGCCTGATGCATGGCTGTATGCGCATGTACCCCCGCCAACGGCAGCGGTGTTGTCCCACCCAAAGCCATAGCGAGAGCGGCTTCAGGAGTCAGGCCCCGGTGCGCGAGCCGTGCCAGAGTGGATTCGCGCAGCTGCCCACCCTCGGTAAGGGGGGAGAACACCGGCGCAAGGCCGCAGGCTTCTGCGCCGAGAAGGGCATCGACTGGCCCGGGGGTGGAAAAGCCTGTTTCGATCGGTGCCAGCCGCTGGTTTTCGGCAGATGCCATTACGGATGCGGCCAGTGCGCGCAGACCGGGGAGCGGAGTGTTGGGAATCGATGGTGCGGCCCGTCCTGTTCCTGCTCGCGCCACGGTTGTTGCGAGGGCGGAAATTGCCTTTGCAGCATTTCGGCCGTCATCGCTGTCATAGTCGTAGCCCTGTGCCGCGAGGCAGGCATCCAGATCTGTCAGCAGGATGATGCCTGCGGAGTCGAGGGTCTGCTCTACTGGGATATCGAACAGGGGAAGCTCCCCTGTGCGTTCGGCGGAGGTCTCAGCGGCGAGGCGGCGCAGCGAATCGCATGCCAGCTTCATGCAGGCCACGAAATGCTCCGGCGAGAAGCCACCATCCTGTATGAAGCCGGAAAGGCGCAGGACAAAGCCGGGCGCGTCGTCTGGCTGGCGCTGCCATAACGCAACGTTAGGAGCGAGCTGACGCATGAGCAGGAGGCAGGACAGGCTGCGACCCGGAGAAGGAGCGTCTGCGGGTGTCCCTGGCAGGGCGGGGCTTGCGTCTATCGTGTCGACCCAGCGGCCCGCTTCCGAAGACAGGCGTATAGGGCCGCCAGTGGTCGAGGTAATCTGGGCCAGTGCCTGTGCGGCGTCATCCTCCCATGCAGCAGGAAGGGTGACGGAGCGCATGGCGCTGTCATCCGGATCGATATTGACCCGAAGCGTCCGCATGCGAACGCCGGTCCAGTGAAGACGAGCTGTCATGAATAGGAGTGTAAGCCTCCGCTCCCTGCGCCTGTAAGGTGGAAAAGAGCCTCGAAAACCCGGTTAATGGGTGGGAACATGGGGATATGGGGGATAACCTTCACAAGGCGTTCCCAAGGGGCGGAAACAGACAACGGATTGGACGTCCGTCGTGGAGTCGGCTAGTGCTGGCGACATGATTTCACTGAAGGGACCGGCATGATCGCAGTTGCAGGAACAGCCCGCGCAAACGCCCGGCATGACCGGCTTGAACTGCTCGCAGGACTGGTGGTGCTTCTGGCTCTTGCCGGACTGCTGGTCGCGGCCATGATTGGCAGGCACCAGCAGGGCAATGACGGCTATCCCGTTCTGGCCTCGTTCAGTCAGATCGATGGTCTGAACGTGGGTTCCGATGTTCGTCTGGCGGGAATTACGGTCGGGCATGTCATTGCTGAACGTGTCGATCCGAAGACCTTTCAGGCGCAGGTAACCTTTTCTCTGGACCCGAAGGTGAAGCTGCCGACGGATTCTGCTGCGATCATCACGTCTGACAGTCTGCTTGGTGGAAAGTATATTGCCCTTTCTCCTGGTGGTGCGGACAGCCTGATCAAGCCGGGTGGCACAATGACCGAGACGCAGGGCTCCATCAGTCTGGAACAGCTCCTCAGCAAATTCATCTTTTCGGTCACGGATTCGCTTCAGAAGAGTAAGAAGACGTCTGGTGGAGTTTCTGACCAGCCGTGAAGGACGCATCCTTTCCATGGGTGGATCGTGCAGGCGAGCCTGTAGCCTGTGCGGAGAAGGTCAAGGTCCTGCGGGAGAATGATGCGGAACTGCGTCAGGCTCTTCAGGATGCGTTTGAAGACGGAGTTCTGATGGGTGTCACGCCAGCCTCCATGCGGGCAACATTCGAGGACATGCTGTCCTCTCTGATTGATCCTACGCAGGAAGGACGCTCATGATCGGTACTGTTTACAGGGGTGTGCTTGCAGGGCTGTTTGTTGCGATGCCCGTTGGGGCATTTGCGGCTACAGCTGTTACGCCACCTGCCATGTATCCGGCGGCGACCTGGCAGGGGCGTACGCAGGCTGTCATCCGGATTCTGGACAGACTAGATTCGCATGTTGAGACGCTGACGGTTCCTGTAGGAGGAACCGGAGCTTATCGTTCGCTCTCTGTGGCAGTTCAATCCTGCGTGAGCCGTCCCGAGACATTGCCTGCCGATTTTGCTGTGCAGGTTCATCTTTCGGATACCGTCGACAAGACAAGCAAGCCTTTCGATGGCTGGCTACTGGCTGCCGAACCGTCTCTCAATACGTATGGCAGTCCGCTTTATGATGTGCGGGTTGTCTCATGTGGCGGTGATATGGTTGCGCCACAGGCTGGCCCTGTTCCGGTGCCTGTCACGCCTCAACTGGCGCAGACCGATGCGCCGGAAGAGGAAGGTGGCGATCAGATTGGTCCTGCACAGCCGCAGCCCTATTCGCCGCAGGGTGGCGGTCCTGTCCCCCTTGCGCCGCAATCCAGTGCGCCTATTCCACTTGCGCCTATGAATGGTGCACCGCAATCCCTTGTTCCCGCGGCCCCTGTTGCGCCGTCGGGCGCTGCTCCGTCTGCCCAGCAGCCGTTACCTCTCCCGGAACCTGACCCCGGTCTCAAATAAAATTCGAGAGGGGCATGAAAATGACACGTTTGGTGCAAAGGCTGTCACATATGACTGAACTGCCCTTCTCCCCCTCCCGGATGGCTCTCCTGCTGGATTTCGACGGAACGCTCGTCGATATCGCCCCGACTCCTGACAGCGTTGTGGTTCCCGCTGGTCTGGTCGATGATCTTCTTTGTCTGAAAAAAAGACTGGGGGGCGCATTGGCGATCATTACCGGTCGTCCGATTGCTCAGATTGATCACTTCCTGCCCGGTATTCCTCATGCAGTGTCGGGTGAACATGGTGTAGCGCTGCGTCGTGCACCTGATGTTGTGGCCGTGCATGCATCGTTACCGGAAATACATGCTGCATGGCTTGAGGAAGCCGATGAGACTGCCGCGCGTTACCCTGGTGTTCACGTCGAGCGCAAACGCGCCGGGCTGGTGCTTCACTATAGAGGCGCCCCCGGTGCAGAGCAGGCTTTGCGGGAAATGACATCCCGGTGGGGTGTTGAGCGGTATGGATTTGGAGTTCAGGAGGCCAAGATGGCCTTGGAACTTCGTCCGGACGGTGTGGACAAGGGGCAGGCCGTTCGGCGTGTCATGGAAGAAATGCCGTTTCGGGGAAGACTGCCGGTTTTTGTCGGGGATGATGTAACGGATATGGACGGGGTTCTGGCTGCGCGTGAGCTTGGCGGGGCTGGCTGGCTGATTCCGGATGATTTCCCCGATGCCGCTTCTTTTCGGGAATGGCTGCACAAGCTCGCGGAAGATAAACGATGGAACGTCTGATTGTAGTTTCCAACCGTACTCCCGCGCAGGGAGAACGAACCCAGCCAGCGGGAGGCTTGACTGTCGGCCTGCACGAGGTGGTTCAAACGCGGGAAAGCCTGTGGTTCGGCTGGTCGGGAAACCAGGCGGAGGATGCGGATGCCAAGCCCGTACAGGTAGAATCAGGTGAGACGGTCAGCTATGCAACTTTTGATCTGACGCCTGAGCAGTATGAGCGTTTTTACCTGAATTTTTCCAACGGTGTGCTCTGGCCCCTGTGTCATTACAGGACGGATCTGATTCGATACTGGCGTGCGGACGCTGAAGCTTATTACGCGGTTAATGAGCGTTTTGCGGACCGTTTGCTGCCCTATTTGCGGTCAGATGATACGATCTGGATTCATGACTATCATCTCTTGCCAATGGGGAAGCGGCTCCGTAGTCTTGGTGTGAAAGGTCGGATTGGCTTTTTCCTGCACATTCCGTTTCCGCCATGGAGTGTGGCGCGTGTTTTGCCGGGAGTGGACAGGCTTCTGGAGAGCATGACGGCCTATGACCGGATTGGCGTGCAGACCCATGAGGATGCCGAAAACCTGCGAGGTTGTTTTGCTGCCTGTGGATTAGAAGCGGTGGTTGAGGCCTGTCCGATTGGAATTGAGCCTGAATCCTTCCGGCAGACGGCGATTAGTAGTGCCGCATCTGATGAGGTTCGCAAAACGCTACGCTCCTTTGACGGCCACCGCTTTATCATTGGCGTGGATCGTCTTGATTACTCCAAGGGTATTCCCGAGCGTTTGCGTGGTTTTGCAAGATTGCTGGAACGGTATCCGCAATACTGTGAGCAGGTTACTTTTCTTCAGGTTACGCCTGTGTCGCGTGCAGGTGTTGAGAGTTACCGTGCGTTGAAGCAGCAGATTGACGAACTGGTTGGTTCCATCAATGGGGCTCACGGAACGGCTGCGTGGACGCCTGTACGATACACGACGCATGGGCTGGCGCGTGAGGATCTGGCGGGTCTGTATCGTCATGCTGATATCGGGCTTGTTACGCCCCGCCGTGACGGCATGAACCTCGTTGCGAAAGAATTTATCGCGGCGCAGGACGAAAACGACCCTGGCGTCCTGATTCTCTCGCGGCTTGCGGGTGCTGCGCCTGACCTCGTGAAGGCGTTACAGGTCAATCCGTTGGATGCGGATGGTATTGCGGACGCTCTTCATACGGGCCTCAGCATGGACCGGAAGGCCCGTCATGAGGCATGGTCAGTCATGTATGGTGAGGTGACCCGCAACACGGCGGGGAGCTGGGCCAAGCAGTTTCTTGATAGTCTGGAGATGGCCACGACATGATTGCGAGCAGAACGAGACAGTCCACGAGGACCAGATTGCTCGGTGGACTTTTCGTTTTGGCTGGGCTGCTTGCAATCGGAGTGGCTTGGTATGCGCAGAACAGATTGCTGCTGGCGCCCTGTGAATTATGCCTTTGGGAAAGGCGTCCGTGGCGATATCTGATTGCTCTGGGTGTGCTCACGTTTGCCCTGCCGCCTCGCTATGCACGTTGGCCGCTGGCTGCTGGGCTTGCGTGCATTGGAGTAAGTATCGGGTTGGCCATTCTTCATGCAGGTGTCGAGCATGGCTTTTGGCCAAGCCCGGCGCCTGAATGTCGGGCGCCTGCGTTCCATGGAGGAGGTTTCAAGGACTGGATGGCAAGTATGCCAGCACGTCCAAACAAACCCTGTGATTCGCCGGATTATCTCTACGGTCTTCCCATCTCGATGACGGAGACGGGTGGGCTTTATGCTTTGGTCGTGTTTGTTGTCGCTGCGGCGGTAAGCGTGAAGGTTTTCCGTTCCCGCCGGGCCTGAACGCTACAGTCGTGGGCCGCGACCACGACCGAAGACAAAGCTTACGATCAGCAGGATCAGGAAGATGAAGAACAGGATCTTGCCTATATAGGCAAAGTCAGCCGAAATTCCTCCGAAACCCAGCACGCCGGCGCACAGGGCGAGGATAAGGAATACGATCGTCCAGCGTAGAAGGTCCATGATGTCGATCTTCCGAAAAAAGCCTTTTCCACGTTGGAGAAGGCACAGGAGCGAAATGAAACGGCGCTGATCAGGCCTGGTTCATTTTTCATGGAGCTCTTTTCTGGCATCATCCGTTTTCAGGAGTGCCGATCTCCGTTGGTTACAGTGAAGGGTGTCATGCAGGGATTCCGCTCTCTTTATCATCAGGGCTTTGCCCGGATCGCGGCCTGTACGCTGCCTGTTGTTCTGGCGGATTCGCAGGCAAGTCTGCATGCCATTCTATCCGTTGCCCGCAATTGCTCGGCACAGGGCGTTGCCGCGGTGGTTTTTCCGGAGCTTGCCCTTACAGGCTACACGCTGGACGATCTACGCTTTCAGGATGTCGTTCTGGAAGCGGCTGAGGTTGCATTGAAAAAGCTGGTGGAAGCCACTACGGACCTGATGACGGTTGTTGTAGTTGGTGTGCCCCTCAGGCGTGGTGACCTTTTGTACAACTGCGCTGCGGTGGTGCACCGAGGGCGCCTGCTGGGTGTGGTCCCTAAATCCTACCTGCCGCGATACCGGGAGTTTTATGAACCCCGTCATTTCACATCTGGTTTGGGCTCAACCGGCGCCATCCGCCTATGGGGGACGGATGTGCCGTTTGGTGCGGATCTTTTGTTCGAGGCCGAGGATATTGCCGGTCTGACGCTGGGGGTCGAGATCTGTGAGGATCTCTGGGTGGCTTCTCCGCCGAGTGGTGCGCTTGCGATGGCAGGGGCCAGTGTCATTTTGAACCCGTCTGCCTCTCCTGTGACGATTGGCAGGGCCGAAGACCGCACGCTTCTGTGCAATGCACAATCCATGCGGACCCTTACGGCCTATGCGTATGCAGCAGCAGGCGAGGGTGAATCCACGACTGATCTTGCGTGGGATGGGCAGATCTCGATTCATGAGGCGGGTAAAGTTCTTGCGCGTTCGGACCGCTTTCCCAGAGGCGAAAGGGTTATCGTCGCGGACGTGGATCTGGAGCTTCTACGTCAGGAGCGCATGCGCACAGGCCAGTTTGGTATGGGGGGCGAGCGGTTCCGACGGCTTGGATTCGTTCTGGCTCCTCCATTGACCGATCTGGGGTTGAAGCGGGATGTGGCGCGGTTTCCCTTTGTTCCCTCCGAGTCTGAACATCTGAAGCGCGACTGTTACGAAGCCTGGACGATTCAGGTCAGTGCATTGCGACAAAGGCTCGTGGCGAGTCGGGCGCAGCGCATGGTGATCGGAGTTTCCGGTGGTCTCGATAGTACATTGGCGCTTCTGGTTGCAGCACGGGCCGCAGATGAACTTGGATGGCCTCGGACGCATGTTCTTGCATACACGATGCCCGGATTTGCGACAGGTACCGAGAGCCGTGGGCTGGCGCATGAATTGATGGATGCGTTGGGAGTGGAGTCCAATGAACTGGACATTCGCCCTGCGGCAGAAACGATGCTCCAAGGGATTGGTCATCCATATTCCCGCGGTGAAGCTGTCCATGACATCACCTTCGAAAACGTCCAGGCCGGGCTGCGGACGGACTTTCTTTTCAGGCTGGCTAATCTTCGTAACGGGATTGTGATCGGGACTGGAGATCTGTCCGAACTGGCGCTTGGGTGGTGCACATATGGGGTGGGCGATCAGATGTCCCACTATAATGTTAATGCAGGCATGCCTAAGACCCTGATCCAGCATGTCATCCGCTGGTTCGCTAGGCAGGAAGACGTTGAGGGGCGTATCGCTTCGGTTCTTGAGTCGATTGTAAGTGCAGAAATTTCGCCCGAACTTGTCCCTGATAGCGGGCAGGGTGTGCAGAGCACAGAGCAGATTATCGGCCCTTACGCGCTACAGGATTTTACGCTCTATTATGTGCTGAGACACGGGTTTCGGCCTTCGCGTATCGCCTATCTGGCGGAGCGGGCCTGGTCTGATCCGAAATGCGGTATTTGGCCGCAGAACTATCCACAGGACCGGAGAACTGCTTATGATCTCTCCGATATCAGGCACTGGATGGAGATTTTCCTGAGCCGTTTTTTTGGAACGAGTCAGTTCAAGCGCTCTGCAATGCCGAATGGCCCCAAGCTGGTTGCGGGTGGCTCTCTGTCTCCGCGTGGAGATTGGCGGGCGCCTTCGGATGGCAACGCGCGGGCATGGCTTGAGGAGCTCCAGAAGAACGTCCCTGAATGAACTTTGCGAATTCTCGCAAGTTGGACACTTCCAGAGCCCGACTCCCAATCCCATATGAAGAAGACCCGGATAACAACCGTAAGGACCTGACAGAATGGCTTACGCTACTACAAACCCATTTACGGGTGAGACGATCAAGACTTTCCCGGATGCAACTGACGCTGAAGTCCAGGGTGCCATCACGGATGCATATGATGTATTTAAGGAATGGCGTCATGCATCCTTCGCTGACCGTGCGAAGGTAATGAGTGCTGCGGCGTCTATCCTGCGTCGTGACATCGACAAGTATTCTAAGCTCCTGACGCTTGAGATGGGAAAGCTTTTCACTGAAGCAAAGCTTGAGACCGAGCTGTCCGCAGAAATCTTCGAATATTATGCGAAGAATGCAGAACGCCTTCTCGCGCCAGAAAAACTTCCGGTTGCAAACCCTGCCGAGGGTGAAGCTCATCTTATCTGTCAGCCGCAGGGTGTTCTTCTGGCCATCGAGCCATGGAATTTCCCATTCTATCAGATCGCCCGCATCATTGCTCCGCAGTTGTCGGCAGGAAATACTGTCCTGTTGAAGCATGCTTCCAACGTGCCTCAGTCTGCGCATGCATTTGAGGAGCTGATGCTGGAAGCTGGTCTGCCGAAGGGTGGTTTCCGTAATCTGTATGCAGCACGACACCATACGGAAGTCATTCTGAACGACCCTCGCGTTTGCGGCGTTGCTCTGACCGGCTCCGAAGGGGCTGGTAGTGTTGTCGGCGCCATTGCTGGTAAGGCGCTCAAGAAGTCTACGATGGAGCTTGGTGGCGCGGATGCGTTCCTCGTTCTGGAAGACGCGGATCTAGAGAAGGCAGTAAAGTGGGCGGTATTCGGCCGTCACTGGAATGCAGGTCAGGTCTGTGTTTCTTCAAAGCGCCTCATTGTTGTGGATTCAATTTATGAGCGCTTCGTTGAGCTCTATAAGAAAGGCGTTGCAGAGCTGAAGGCTGGAGATCCGATGGACCCGGCAACAACGCTCGCACCGCTGTCTTCGCAGAAGGCTGCTGATGATCTGCTAGCTCAGGTGGAAGAAGCCAAGAAGCACGGTGCACACGTCGAAGTAATTGGTGCGCCAGTTCCGGAGAAGGGTGCTTTCTTCCAGCCACTGCTGATGACAAACCTGCACAGCGAGAATGAAGCGCGGCATTGGGAGTTCTTTGGGCCGGTTACACAGCTGTATCGCGCCAAAGACGAACAGGATGCGATTCGTATTGCAAATGATTCACCGTTTGGTCTGGGTGGTTCCGTTTTCACCAAGGACACCAAGCGTGGTTATAAGGTTGCAGAGCAGATCTATACGGGAATGGTCTACATCAATCATCCCACGATGGTTAAAGCAGACCTCCCTTTCGGTGGTGTTGCGCGTTCCGGTTATGGTCGTGAACTAATTGGTCTCGGTATTAAAGAGTTCGTCAATCATAAGCTTATTGATGTCGTAGATATTGATGCGCCATTTTAACTATCATAATTAATAATCCGTACTGATTTTCAGTATGTTTTGACCCGACATCTTAGATAGATGTCGGGTTTTTTGTATATAAATTATAAATATTCCTATTATAAGTAGTATTTAAAAGGGTTATTTTCTATTTTTTCAAAATAATATTATATAAAAAATTATAAAAACAACAACAGTTCATTAATTAATATTGTTAATAATTAATTATCTAGATAATAGGGTTTCTATTTAAATAAATTTCTTACTTTTACATTTATTATTTGAAATATTTAATTCTATTTCATCTGCCTTTTTGAAGCTTTGCAAAAGGTAAACGATTCGTATTCAAATGGTTAAAATGTGATTGCTGTATGGAGTTTGTTATTGATATAGTTTCCTCTCGTCACTCGATCATTTGGGGGGTCCGAGGGCCGCCGGTGCGAGAAACCTTCTAGTGTTCAGGAGCGCATAGCATGGCAATCACTACAGTGGTTGGCGCCTCCGGCCAGACTTTCACGGTCACGGTCGATGGTTCGGCAGCCCAGACTCTTGCTCAGCAGTATGCATCTGCTGTCGCCGGCCTTCAGGCAGGGGGCGGTTTCACCTCTTATAATGTCTCTTCAGGTAATGTTGCTGGATCAGGCAGTCTTGCTCAGGGGCTTATCAGCACTGGTGGGGCTTATAATTTTACAGGTGATCTCTCCTATATTGCTGCAGGCAGTTATATTAGCGAATCGAGCCCAACCTATTCCCTTAATGATCCAGTTGCGATTAACCTGACGTCTGATACCGCTTCTTCGATCAGTGTTCTGACGGGCAGCTTTGGCGGTGTGACGCTGTTTGCTGGTAATCAGGACGGTCTTTTCGTTGGTGGCGTTGGTAACAATGCATTCCTTGGTTCGGGGAAGACTGGAAACTGGAACGTGGCGACCGGTAACGGTAACGACACAATCCTCGGCACCAACGGCAACGACACAATTTCTGGTGGCTCGGGTCAGAATCTGATTTTCCTTGGCTCAGGAAAGAATTCTGTTCTATCTGAAGGTCAGGACACGATTTACGGTACTTCTGGCACGGACACAGTAAGTCTGCAGGGCGGAAGTTCCATTGTACAGTTGAATGCAAATGCAACTGTGTTCGATACTTCTGCCAATAATTCTGTGACTGTTGGAAGTAACAGCACGATCATAGGTGGCAGCTCGGGTACTTATTTTACAACGGGGAGTGGCTGGGGCACTTTTTCGGGTGGTACGGGCGACACGATTTCTGCAGCAGGCAGTCTGATTCAAGACGCAGGTATCGCTAACAATATCAGTGTTGGTGGTTCCTTGCAGTTCCTAAGTGGCACCGGCTCCACGACCATTACGGCCGGAACTGCAACCGTCTGGGGTTCAACCGGACTCGTAGCTAACTTCACGGGTACGTCTGGTACAAGCCTTTTTGTCGGCGATCAAAGTGCTAGCGGCGATCGTTCGACGATGGCCGGGGAATTGTTCGATGCATCCTCTTCGAAGACTTCCCTGATTGCATGGGTTGGTAACAACCAGACGGTTGTGGGAGGATCTGCTTCCGATACACTTACAGGAACGACGGGTAACTCGACCCTTACCGGCGGTTCGGGTGCAGCCAATGCATTCCAGTTTATTGATGGCTATGCGGGCGGTGATTATACGATTACTGACTTTGGTAGTGCAGCCGGTAACCTTGTTGGCTTGAACAAGTACAACATGACGGATGCAGATGTGTCGAAAATGCTGAGTAATGCGACGATTTCTGGTGGCAATACGACCATTCAGCTTTCTGATAATTCTAAAATCACGTTCCTGAACACCACGGATCTGAAGGCTTCGGACTTCAGCCTGTGGGGCCAGTCCTGATTCTTAGTCTTTAACGTCTGAGTTTCTACTGGAAAGGCCGGGTCCCCATGGGATCCGGCTTTTTTGATTGTGAAGTGAAAATATGAAGCCATACCATTCTTTGGGTGAAATCGGTTTTGGTTAATGAAATTCCATTGGGAACTGTTTTCCAAACTAACTTGACAGATAGGGGGTGTGTTGAAGCACTCTCGGTAGCGTTCTGCGATTGTCAGGTCATCTGTTTTGGCATTCCAATAGATCGCGGAAATTGGTGATTTTTGGGGAGAGAGCCATCTCGTGGTGGAAGGTGCGTACTCATGAGTAAGGCATTCTTAGCGGCTGTCCTGCAGGATTCACTCGACTGTACAGGTGTTGCTGCGCACAAGGCTGTCAAAGACCTGATGTCAGCAATTGTAGAAGAATTGAAAGAAGAAGGGAGTTTTACACTACCGTCATTCGGAACATTTGCCGTATGCGAGACAAAGGAAAGGCAGGCTCTCAATCCTAGAACGGGCGCTACGGTCACCGTTCAGGCTGGTCAGACGGTCCGCTTCAAGGCGAGTCCCAGATTAAAGCAGAAGTTGTAAAGTTTTATGAGATTTGGCTGGGGCGGGAGGATTCGAACCTCCGCATGGCGGAATCAAAATCCGCTGCCTTACCGCTTGGCTACGCCCCAGCATCAGGCCAGTCTTCCGTGAAAGAGTGGCCTGAGTTGGGTTCTAATCCGAAGCTGAGGTGTTCGTAAAGATGTTAAGTCAGGATTCTAGTTCAAGTTCGTGATCTGGGAGTCCGGAAGAGCGTGTGGCGTCTTCGAGTTTGCGCCGTGCGGAGGCTTTTAGGATACCGAAACGCTCCGCTTTGTTTAGCGCTGTATCGAGGGCAGCCATCGTGCTTCCCAGATCCGGGCTCTCATCTTTTTCCCACGCGCGCAGGGCGTGCCCCCATACGGCGCCCAGTGCGTTGATTCTCCAGACTCCGCCCAAACCAGTGCAGTCTAGTCCCGCTGCGTCGGCGACCCAGCGGATGCTGTCCAAAGTGGCTCCTGTCAGGATCGCGCCGAGTGCCGGGTCATAGGGCACTGCATGCATTAGGGCGCGAAGGCCCTCACGATAGTCCTGAAAGACATCGAGCCGTCGCATCAGCAGATCGAACAAATGCTCACGCAGTGTGCCAGCTCCATCATCCCGGAGGGCACTCTCGTCTGCCAAGCGGCCGAGGCGCAGAAGAAGCATGGATTTTAGCGGATAATGGGTCCGCACGACTTCCAATGGTAGGCCAGCATTTTTTGCGGCCTCTACCAGAGAAAACCTGCTCCACCCATCGCGTGCGGCGAGGGTGAATGAGGATTGCAGGAATGCGATGTCCAAGGCGTCGCTGTCTGTCTCCGGCGCGATGCTGTCGGACAGTCCGTCGTCAGTAAAATACGGGTCTTCCGATGTGTCCGTAGCGGGTTCCATGCCGGTCTCCTGTCGATATCATTCTTTCCAGAGTGCTAAGGGTTTCCCTGTCGTACAAGTTCCCTGCTGCCTGGAAAGCGTTAGCCAGCGAGTTCTTCTGCTCGTCTGGCTGCTGCGTCAATGGCTTTGGAGATACTTGTGGGCCACGCATCGGGCGACATCAGGACATCGAGTGCGGCGGCTGTTGTGCCTTTTGGGCTTGTGACTGCCTTACGGAGTGCTGATGCATCTTCGGGGCAGTCATCCAACATGCGGCCGGCCCCATACACGGTTCCCCGTGCCAGGCGGCGTGCGACAGGTGCTGGAAGGCCGTGTTTTATGCCGGCTTCTTCCAGAAGTTCGGCCAAGAGGAATACATAAGCCGGGCCAGAACCGGAAATGGCTGTAACAGCGGCAAGGTCAGCCTCGTGTTCAACGCGCACGACATCACCGACTGCACAAAGAAGGTCATGACAGAGCGTATGCTGACGCTCGGTCGCAGTAGGAGGAACGTAAAAGCCGCTGGTTCCTGCACCGATAGCGGAAGGTGTGTTTGGCATGGCGCGGATGACTGGTGCGTTTATCCCGGCACTTCGGGCAGCTGCCGCAAGCCCATCACAGGTTCTTCCCGCCATGACTGAAAGAAATGCAGATCTTGAGAGACGCTGACCAAGTGTGATGCAGAGCTCGGTAATGATCGCGTCTGCTGCTGCGGGTTTTACGGCCAGCACAATGATGTCGGGTTGAAAATCTGTGGGAATTTCTGAAGCGACCCTGACTGTTGTGTAGTCAGGGTCTTCATTTGTCCGATGGCGATCAAGAACGACGAGGCGGGGCGGTGTAGGGGAGGCGAGCCAGCCATCAAGTAGCGCGCCCCCCAGCTTTCCACAGCCAACCAGAAGAATGGAGGAGTTTTTAGGCAAGTTCAGGCGTCTCCTGCGCAATCCAGCATCGCGGCGTCCAGAGCGTCCTGTGGTGACTTTCCGCCCCAGAGCGCGAACTGAAACGCAGGATAGAAGCGCTCACATTCAGAAAGAGTGATGTCGATCAGGTCTTCCATGCTTTCACCAGGAAGCGTTTGGACACCCCGCATCAGTAGGGTGTGGCGAAAGGACGGGATGCCTGTTTCGGGTTCCACGGAAAAATGGCCAACCCACAAACGGTTGTTTGCCAGCGCCACGAGTTCGTGAATGGCGGTTCTGTGATTGGCAGGAGAGCGCAAGTCGAGCGCGCATGTCAGGTTCAGTGCGCAGAGCTCATCAGACCATGTGAAGAAAAGGTTGTAATCGCACCACTGGCCAGGGGCTTGTGCGGTCATTTCTGATGGGCCAAGGCGTTCGCACTCCCATTCATACAGGCCGATGACCTGTTCCATGAGATCGAGTGCGTGCGCTTCTGTTTCGTGGGTCGGTGAGGTGATCAGGGCAGGCATGGCGGTTCTCCCAAGGCCATAGAGCCCGGCACCGGTCACGCCGGTGCGGCGCTCCAGATGTCTGCGAACCAGAAGGGCGAACCCTTCTGGTCTCCACCACGTTATGGAGCCTTTTGCAGCTACGCAAGTATTACGCGCAAAAGTGTAATGTTCAGCCTTGGGGGCCGCCTTTTTCTTCTTCTGTCAGGCTTTCGAGGGTTGCGAGACGCGATTCGAGGGCTGCGAGGCGTGCTTCTGTTTCGGCCTGACCGATGCGCGCGCGCGTGGCCATTTCCTGAACCGCGTCGAATTCATCGCGGCGAACCAGCTCAAGGGCGCCCAGGATTTCATCTACGCGGGTACGGATGATGGAATGAAGTTCTTCACGTGCGCCGGTAACGGCGGAAAATGCATTTCCTGCCAGTCCTGCAATATCGTCAAAGAAACGGGGTCTGTCGGACATGGGGTAAGCTCCTGCTGATATGCGGCGTTTCGCGTGTGGCGCGTCGCTTGGATCGTGTTTGTTAGCAGACTATACAGTAACCATGATCATCGTCACCGGCGGCGCCGGATTCATTGGTTCGTGTCTTCATGCTGCACTCCGCAGGCGCGGTTTGCAGACAGTTGTGGTGGATCGCCTTCGCGATGGCCTGAAATGGCGCAATCTCGCGGCTCATGCCCCGGATATGCTCATCGCTCCGGAGGATCTGCCCGCTTTTCTGGAAAGCGAGCCCAATGTTGAGGCCGTGTTTCATATGGGAGCGATCAGCGCGACGACCGCGCGTGATGGCGATCTTGTCTGGTCCACGAATGTCGCGCTTTCACAGTTTTTGTGGCGGTGGTGTGCGGCACGTGATGTCAGGATGATTTATGCGTCCTCCGCTGCGACCTATGGCGGAGCGGATCGTCCGGACCTGTTTGTTGATGGCCTTGAGGGTATCGACCATCTTCGCCCGCTAAACCTGTATGGCTGGTCCAAGCAGGCATTTGATCTCTGGGTGAAGCGCACGCTTGTTGAAGGTGAGGCTGCGCCGCGCCAATGGGCCGGGTTGAAGTTTTTCAACGTGTATGGCCCGAACGAATATCACAAGGGGTCTATGATCTCGGTGGTGAAGGTCAAATACGATGAGGTCGTCAAAGGTCATTCGGCCAGGCTGTTTCGTTCCGATATCCCCGGTCTGGCAGATGGAGCGCAGAAGCGTGACTTCATCTGGGTGGGAGATATCGTGAAGATCATGCTCTGGCTTTTTGATAATCCTTCGGTAAGTGGGCTTTTCAATTGTGGTACGGGTGTTGCACGGACCTATCTGGATCTGGCGCACGCTGTATGCGATGCGGCTGGACGTGGTCGCGATGTTGAATTCATTGATATGCCGCAGAGTCTGAAAGGACAGTATCAGTCCTATACATGTGCGGATATGAGCCGATTGCGTGATGCGGGCTATGATGCGCCGTTCACGTCTCTTGAAGACGGAATTGGCATGTATGTGCGTGACTATCTTTCCCGTCCGGAGCCTAACCTTTGAGCCATCCTCTCATGTTCCCGGGCTTTGATCCGGTTGCTTTCCACGTCGGCCCTCTGGCGGTGCGCTGGTATGCGCTCGCCTATATGGTGTCCTTCATCATTGCCCTGCCGATTGCCAAGCGGCTTTGCCGCCTCTCCCCGGAGGTTGCGACGGGCGAGCAGGTGGATGACTTCCTGTTTTACGCCATTCTTGGTGTACTTGTGGGGGGACGCCTTGGTTATGTGTTGTTCTATCGGCCGCTGGATTATCTTTCGAATCCGTTGGAAATCCTGAAAACATGGGATGGCGGCATGTCCTTCCATGGTGGTGCTTTAGGCGTCATCATTGCTCTGGCCTTGTTCTCATGGAAAAAGAAGCTGAATTTCCTGGCTTTTTCAGATCGTATTGTGCCTGTGGTGCCGATTGGTCTGGGGCTTGGTCGTTGCGCGAACTTTGTGAACGGTGAGCTTTGGGGGCGCGCGGCATCCCCTGATTTGCCTTGGGCCATGGTTTTCCCCACAGGTGGCCCGATCGCGCGCCATCCTTCAGAGCTTTATGAAGCGTTGACTGAGGGGGTAGTGTTGCTGGCTGTTATGCTCTTTGCGGCCACACGTCCGCGATTGCGAGAGCATTTTGGATTTCTGTCGGGGCTGTTCTTGTTCGGGTACGCGTGTGCCCGCAGTTTCTGCGAATTTTTCCGGCAGCCAGACGCAAATATCGGGTTTCTGTCAGGTGGCGTGACGATGGGCCAGATACTCTGCATTCCTATGGTAATGGCGGGTATCGGTCTTATGATCTGTGCCCTCAAAAACCCGCGCCGGGAGCGTGCGCATGCCTGAGTGGGTTTTGCGCTCTGGAGCTCTCGTTGTTCCGCATGGCTTTTTTACCCGCCTTGGTGGAGTTTCTCCCGCACCATTTGACAGTCTGAACTGTTCTTTGTCGTCTTTGGATGATCTGGAGCATGTTCGGGAAAATCGGGCGCGGGTGGCTCGTGAAATAGGTATTTTGCCGGAAAATCTTATGGGGTTGAAGCAGACCCACAGCGATACGACGGTGCCGGTGATTGCTGACATGCCGCTCTGGCCAATGGGAAAAGGTCAGGATGGAGATGCGTTGGTGACGGATCGCCCCGATGTTGGGATTGGCGTGATTACCGCGGATTGCGGCCCGATCCTTCTGTCTGGCAATGATGGGCGAATTGTTGGAGCGGCGCATGCCGGGTGGCGCGGGGCAGCGGGTGGTATTCTTGAATCTGTTGTGAGCCGAATGCGGGCACTTGGCGCACTGAATATCGTGGCGGCTGTAGGGCCGTGTATCGGCCCGGAGAGCTATGAGGTCGGTCCGGATATGCGGGACGCTGTCATGGCGCAGGATTCAGGAGCAGGCGCATTTTTCAGGCCGGCTGATCGGAGCGGGCATTTTTACTTTGATCTGCCGGGGTATTGCGCTGCCCGATTGCGTCGTGCCGGTGTGGATCAGGTGGACGTTATAGGTGTGGATACACTGACGGATCAGCGTTTTTTCAGCCATCGTCGGAGGACACTCGCGGGCGGCGGCCATATTGGCCACCAGATTTCCGCTATTCGCCCCACTGCCTAAGAGTGCCGCGGGGATCATCTTTCTATTCCGTAAGGGGAGATTACTGGAAGGGCAGATAACGGAAATCGAAGAAGATCTGGCTCATGCTTGTATGGGGGTCTCCCCCGATGCCGGACCAGATTTCCCGGCGTGAATAGGCGAGTTGTGTGCCACCTTCGACTGTTCCGAAGCGCCCCTTGAAGAAGCGCCACCATGCGCCGACCGTAATTTCCGAGACGGCGCGGGTATTGGCTGTGCAGCTCAGGGAAGACAGCTCCTGCAGGCAGCCTGCGTTCGAGTAGCCGGTGTTTCCATACCCATAGGGTGTGCCATTGACGCTGAAAGAGGATTTTCCGACGCGCTGGGTGCCGAAATATCCGTAGACGTCGATCCGTTGGTTGGGATGTGCAATCACGCCGGCCTGCGCCTGCACTCCAAAGAGTGGCGCGGGGGCACCCTGAGCGTTCAGAGTGGCGTCGGGAAGTAGCGCAGATCCGTAGCGGTTCACGCCCCAGCCTGCGAGGCCACCAAGCCTGATTTCGAGTTTGCTGGGGATGAGGGGCAGGATCATTGATCCACCACCTCCGCCTGCGACGGCGGTATTATTGTGCCCGGTGTGGCCAATCGTCACGCGGTCATGGGGGAAATGCAGGATGCCTTCGACTTCGTAGTGACCCCATCGTGGATCGTAGGCGAGCTTGCCGATGACGTCCGGCGAGATTTCATTGGAGAAATTCGTTGTGTCGTTTGTCAGTCCAACGCCATTTTCACCGATGGTCGCCGTGCCGCCATTTGGCAGTGCTACTGAGCCGTTGTTATTGGTGAAGCCTGTGGTGTCATACAGAGTTGCCGGGTTCTCAATCGAGAGGCCTGCCCAGAGGCGACGATGAAGAAAGTCTTTCACCGCCCGAACCTGCCACTGTCGCGCCCAGGTCTGGCCTGCGAGCATTGATGCTTCAATGGTTTCAGGCAGGCTTTCCTGACGGGGCACGATACCGATACGGCCCGGTGTCAGGAGGCTCCAGGCCTGACCACCCAAAAAATGCAGGCCGTTCCGGTTATCGTCATAGGACAGGTAGGCCTGTCTGAGGCGGAATGAGTAGCTGTTGCTTTCATATGGGTCTGTTGTGACGGCGCCTGCGCCAAAATCTGATTCGAAAAATCCCGAAATGACGCGCTCAGGATCAATATTGCCCCGTGCCATGAGCGAAAGGCGGCTGTAGCGTGCGCTGCCGTCAAAATTATTGGTGTGATAGCGTGGCTCGTTCGGATACGGCATGTCCTGCCAGTAGTTGAATGTTCCGGACGCCACGTGGCGGTTTTCAAGAACGGCGGAAGTATCCACGAAGCCGCCAAGGATAATCGACACGGGTCCGAAATGGAAAACGCCATGGTCGCCCAGTGCACCAGCTGCCTGTGCGCCTACTGTTTCACGCGAATGAGGGCCGACGCCGTTTTCGGCAAAGCGGCTGCTGATATCTTCCGAACGTCGCCCGACCACGGCGAGCTGGCTGCTGGGGCCGACATCTACCAGAGATTTACTGGTAGGAGAAAGGTTGACCTCGTCGCGCCGGGCCGTTGCGGAATGAGGTGTTCCTACTATGAACGGCTCCTGAACGGTGGGCGTGTGATTGCTCTGGAGAGACACTGTTTTTGTTTCGTCTGATCCTGACGGAGCGGGGAATGTGTTGGCTGTTTTCTGAGTTATTCGGGAGATTGAAGCAGATTTTAGCGTTTTGCTGGCGCTTGTGTTCAGGGCTTGTGATGGAGTTGCTGCTCTACGATGGCGGATAAGTTCCGCGCGGATAATTGCCATATCATGATTGATTTCCTTCTGCTCCTGCTGGACGTGTGCCTGCGCTTCCTGAAGGCGTGGCATTTCCTTCTCCATTCGGGTGATGACGTCGTCTTCGGACGCAAAAGCCGGCGTGGAGAGCAATGTCAGCCCGCAGGTTGTGCCTAGTAGAAGCAGGGCGCGTTGGCGGTTGGTCCGTGAATGCAGGCAGAAAAAATCCGGGAGGGACAATTGCACGCTCCATGTCAAAATATGTCTAATTCATATCTTGATGTGTCAATGGAGGCCATCAAAAAACAGTTACACAATCATAAAGGCTTTATCGGTTTTGATTATAAAACTGTTTGCTTTGGCTAAAAATCTGTTTTTAGGGACACGGGGGATGGTTTCACGTGAAACCATCCTTCAGCAGATAAACAAATCTCAGATAGCGTGGGCCTTTGCTTCGCGCCTCCGTTTTACTCGTTGCGACCAGCTCACAAACTCAAGGTAAAAATCGGAATTTCCGCGCACCATTTATGCGACAAAGCCTGGAAATTCTTACGGAGAGGCTACTTCGGCATTGAGCGGGCGGTTTTCGGTGCGGGGACCAAAGAGTAGGACGGTCAGTGCACCGGTTAGTAAAATAACAGTCGTCAGGCCGAAAACACCGGGGAAGCCAGCATGAGGGTAGATCCATCCGATCATGACCGGAGATGCGATTGCTCCGAGCCGTGCGATGGCAGATGCGATTCCCATGCCGCGGGCCCGGAGATCCGTGGGAAAGAGTTCAGGCGTGTATGCGTAAATGCCGCCGAACGTGCCGTTCATGAAAAAGGACAGCGCGATACCACAGAGCAGGACTTCACCTGATGTCTGGCTTGCTGCCATGACGATAGCGCTCAGGCCGCCCAGAAGCATAAATCCCGCGACGGTCCCGCGTCTGCCAAGTCTCTCGGTGCATAATGCGGCACAGAGATATCCCGGAAGCTGCGCTGCGGCGATGGAGATGGAATATCCGAAGCTCCGGGTGATGGTCATGCCGCGTTCGATCATGAGGGTCGGGATCCACGTGAAGAACGCATAGAAGCTGAATGTGATGGCAAGCCACATGACCCAGCTCATAAGGGTAGAGCGGCGCAGAGGTTTACGGAGCAGGTCAGATGCGGGGTGTAGGGTCTGGAGGTGTTGTGCGGACGGAAGGCTAAGGCCCGGCTCAAGGCCTGCCATACGCTCAATTCCACCCACGATCGCACAGGCTTCGCGGGTGCGTCCACGCCGGTCAAGCCAGCGCGGTGACTCCGGGAGTGCATGCCGCCACCATAGCAGCATCAGAATGGGCAGACCCGTCAAGGCGAGGGCCCAGCGCCATCCATCCGTTTGTGTTGGGATCAGCTCATATCCGAGGATCGCTGCGATCACATATCCGAATGAGTAGAAACCTGTGAGGGCTGCGGTAAATGCGCCCCGGTATCGGGCGGCAACAAACTCGCTGAGATATGGTGCGATGATCGTGGCTTCTGCTCCGGCGCCTGTTCCGGCAATGACGCGGCAGATGAAGAAGGCCGTGTAGGACGTTGTGATGGCCGAGAGCAGGGAGCCAATTGTATAAAGGAGCAATGCGCTCATCATAACCCGGCGGCGACCGAAACGGTCTCCGATGGAGCCTGAGAGTAGGGCGCCCAGGCCGTATCCGAGATAAGTCGCGCTGCCTAGAAACCCCATGCCGGGGCCTTAGAGGTGCCAGTCTGCTTTCAGGACCGGCAAAACAAAAGCGACGATTGCGGAATCCAACCCGTCGAACGTGTATCCCAAGCCACCCAGAAGCAGCAGTTTGCGGTGGAAATGGGTAAAGGGCAGCCGTTCGATACGGGCATTGATGCTCATGCGGCGTGCGGACCTGATGTTGCGGGGAGGGAATGGAAATCCTATCCGCCTCCTCCCCGTCAGGTCTAGTCAGATGCTGCGTTTACGACGACGCAGGAGGAGTAGAGCAGCAATGAGCACGACTGCAACGCCGCCTACGCCCATCGCTGGGGCAATGAATGGCCCGAGGCGTGCGATGAGGGGTTTGGGGCCGCCCGATCGCACGAGAGCTACATCGGCGGGCGTGACAGATGCGCTGGTGTTGCCAAACTGCCTGAGCACATAATTTGCGACGTCTGCAACATCGTGATCAGACAGTGTCTGTACGAAGGAGCCGGGGCCGAAGCCTGGCATGTAGACGCGTTTTCCATCAACGGTGCGGTCCACACCCAGAAGGATGGCTGCGATCAGGTTGGTCGGCGTATTCGCGCCCGTGGCGCTGTTATGGAAAAGCTGTGGATAATAATGATCCGGGCTGCCCTTTCCGTCGGGGCGGTGGCAGGCGGCGCATTCGCTTTGGTAGATCCATTCTCCATGGTCCTGCATGGGAAGACCACGAAGCGCAGCTTCGCGATCACCTGGTTTCCCGAAGCTGTCCCGAGCCAATGTCTGACCCTGATCGGGCAGCGCTTCCAGTGTACGGACATACGAGACGATGTCGTGCAGGTCAGTGTCGGTCAGATACTGGAAGCTGTGTTCCACGGCTTCGGCCATTGGTCCGGCAGCCTGGGAACGACCTGGAACGTCCCCTGTTTTGAGATACTGGAACAGATCATTGTCGGACCAGTCCGCGATGCCTGCCGGGCCGTTGGTGATGTTGGGTGCGTACCAGGAGGCAAGCGAGGCACCGGCAAAAGGACGGCTGCTCTTTTCGGCCATCAGCTGTCCGCGTGGTGTGTGGCATGTGTCGCAATGGGCGAGGGCGATCGTGAGGTATTGGCCACGGCGAACCTCATCAGAAGCGTGGGCGGGCGCTTTGAGAGGACTATGATCCAGATAAAGCAGATTCCAGAACGCCATCGACGCACGGATGCCAAATGGGAAAGGCAGATGTGTTACGGGTGGCTTGTGGTCTACTGGCTGCACGCCATGCATGAAATATTCATAGAGCGCGCGGACATCGACGTCTGACAGGTGTGTGTAGGACGTGTAGGGCATTGCGGGATAGAGATGTGCTCCATCGCCTCGGATGCCGTCTCGCAGCGCAGCCGTGAACTGTTTCAGGGTGTAGGTGCCGATGCCGTCGCTTTTTGAGGGCGTGATGTTTGTCGAGTAAATCGTACCAAGTGGGGATGCGATGCCATATCCGCCGGCATAGGCTTTTCCACCATAGGGATTGGTGTGGCAGGCGGCGCAGTCTGCGGCTATGGCCAGATAGTGGCCACGGGCGATGAGAGCATCTTCGCCGTGCATTTCTGCGACTGGCGCGGGAGTATGAGGTGCAATCGCCGTTGGCTGCTGATCGGGAGACTGTGTCGGGCCAGGGACGGGGGTTTTGGCCGAGACGGGGCCGTTATCGCGCCCGGAGACAGGCGCTGGTTTATGTTCTGGAATGGTGCCGGGCGGCTTGTCGGGTGTTTGTGCCTTCAGGACAGGAGATTGTGTGTCCTGATGAGCGTTCTGTGCGTCTTGCGTTGTTGAGGCTTGCGCGACTGACAGTAGCAAGGGAAAGGCGAGAGCGCTCGCCAGCAGGTGCGCGCATTTCATGCGAAAAACCTCTTGATGGAATCGGCCGCGCGAAGGCCAAGAGCTGCCATGCTTAGTGTTGTGTTCACGACGCTGGCTGATGGCATGGTCGCACCGCCGGGCAGCCAGAGGTTTGCGTGATCATGTGCCCGGCATTCGCCATTGGTGACGGAATCTTTTGGATCCTTACCCATGATCGCGCCGCCCATGATGTGATTGTTGGCGTTGAACTTGGTGTTGATTTCTAGTTCCTGCCCACCCAGCAACGCAGAAATCTGGTGGATCTGGTCCACCGCGGCCTGTGTTCCATTCCGGACGTAGTCTCCCACGTCATAATGGATATCGGGGCATCCAAGCCCCATCGGGTCTTTACGGGTTTTGCTGATTGTCAGGCGGTTGGCGGGATCGGGGAGGGGCTCAAGGCTGATGGAAAGATCAACGCCACAGGCTGCCCGGCGGCGGATCTCGTCGTCCAGCGCCTGACCTGACAGACCAAGCGCGAGGGCCTGTTCCGTTGCGGGTGCTACGCGGCTGATATTGTTCAGAATCATTTTGTTTGCAGAGTATCGTGCGCGGAAATCGCCGTTGCGGGCGCCCACGATGCAACTGCTCTGCGCCGGGCCACGGCCGAACCAGAGCGGTTCGCTGGCAAGGAAGGTGGCGTGGATGCCGGAGTGGTCCATCATGTTGCGTCCCACCTGATCGGACGAATTGGCCAGACCATTCGGGTTACGGCTGTTGGCAGCGAGGAGCAGCAGACGGGGTGTTTCGATGCCGTTACAGGCGAAGACAAACGCCTTGCCGGTTACGCGGTGGCTATTGTGCTGTGAATCGTACCAATGCACCGCTGTGATATTGTTGTTTTCGTCTGTATCGGCGGAGTAGACGACCGCCTCTGCGATGATCCGTGCGCCACGGGCTTCTGCGCGTTCAATGTGCTGGATGCCGTTATACATGGCGCCAATCGGGCAGATGGGCTGGCAGTTATTGTTGCCGCAACAGCCCGGGCGATCGCCGTATGGTTGAATGCTGCGTCCTTGTGGAATGGGGACGACATTGAAGCCATGTGGATTGAGGATCTCCGACACGCGGCGATCACCATATCCGAATGGTATCATGTCCCGCGGATATGGTTTACTGCGCCGGTCCGGAGACTGGAGGTGCGGATCATGAGGTCCTGAGACGCCCATTTCCTCTTCGGCACGCTGATAATAGGGCTCCAGATCGTCATAGGAGATCGGCCAGTCGCGCCCAACGCCGAACAGGGACTTCATCTGAAAATCTTCTGGCAGATGCCGCCAGCATGATGCTGCCCAATGCCATGTCGTACCGCCGACGATCCGGAGGTAGCCCTGCTGATAGGCGCTTCCGTCCGGGCCGCTCAGACCAACATAATTGTTGGGTGGGAAATAAAGAGGCGCGGGCGCTTTTGGAGATTGCGGATACAGGCCCTGAAAGTCGGAGTGGCGCCGGTTGAAAAACGACATGTCTCGCCATTTCTCAACGAATTCGCCGCGTGGACGCCGCATGCCGGCTTCCAGCACGATGACGGAGCGACCTGCCTGAACCATCTGGTCGGCGATCATGCCACCGACGACGCCACTGCCTACGATGACGACGTCGGCAGAAAGGTCGGAGAGGGACGTGGAATCGGACATGGTTCAGAGTTTCCCGGTCGGTGTGTTGGGTAGCGGGTGGGCAGGAAGGGGAGCAGCGCCCTGCGCCGGGGCCTGTGAGGTTTTTGGCGGTGCTGCGGTGGGAATGGGGGAAATGCCGAGAGCCGGAGGAGTAGCAGTCCACCATCCTGGCACACCGAAACAGTAGGTTGGCACCGGAAGTGCATCCGCGACGGGCCGGTACATGAGCGCCTCGTAATAGGCGACCATCGGGGCATTCATGGTGTTTGAAATGGAGCCTGTATACCAGGCTGCGATGATTGCCCGCAGGGTATCGTGCAGGCCTGCTTCTTCTGCTGCTTTGCCAAGAGCGTCTGTATCCGCATTCTGGCGGGCGAGGGGCTCCAGTCTGGTGAGGGCTGCTCCAAATCCCTGAAGATGTTCAGCCATGGTTTCTTGAAGGCGTCGGGCGATGGTCGGGTTCAGGTGCTGTTGCGGGCCGATTGCGGCACGGGAGACGGCCATGAAAGCGTCAGCATCGGTGGCGGCAAAAGCCTTTCCCGGTGATTGAAGGGCTATGATGGCGGCGCTGAGTGTGGCGCCAAGAAAGCGCCTTCTGTCGAGTTCGAAGGTCATGCAGAGACGCTCCCCGAATTTGTGGCATGGGCAAAGGAGAGACTGGATTCGCAGGGTGTTCGGATTGAGGTAGCTGACATGGAGTGTCTGGTAGTGGGGATTGCATGCCAGGGGTTGCTTGGCATTAAGAAGACTCTGTTAGTCCCGAAGGAATGTTGTGAAAGAGTAGTTGTTGATTTATGAAATATTAAAAATAAGTTTATAGTATTTGATGTGCCCGTCCCCAGAGATTTATGGGCTTCTGCTCTTGTGGGGAAGGGATGATTTATGTGCACGCGAAGTCCTTTGGAGGAAATTTCACGTCACATTGCGCGAATTATTTTTTGTTTCCAGCCGAATTCTTGTCGCAGCCTTTAATCGCGCGAAAATGTGATGTTTGTGCTGGTGTCTTATGAGCCCCATTCTCGCGGGCTGTTGTGTTTGTGGCGGTTTTCCGCTAATGCCGCCCCTCGCGCAGGCACCCCTGGAGGTCTGTGTGGTAACGAAATTCCAATACGCAGGAGCGTAAAGTGGCTAATCTGACGACACTCGCTGTCTCCCCGCGCGCGAAGGCTGGTAAGGGGGCAGCGCGCGCTACGAGACGTGAGGGCCTGGTACCAGCAGTAATTTACGGCGGTAAGCAGGAACCCTCCATCATTTCGATCGACCCGCGCGTCGTGATGAAAGAACTTCACCGCGGTGGCTGGCAGTCCCGTCTGTACAGCCTCGATCTCGAAGGCGGTGCCGTGACGGCTCTGCTGCGTGACGTGCAGCTGCACCCGGTGAGCGATGCCCCGATCCACGTTGACTTTCAGCGCCTCTCCGCTGGTGTAAAGGTTCACGTTCAGGTCGCCATCGAGTTCACGGGCGAAGAAAAGGCTCCTGGCATCAAGCGTGGCGGCGTGCTGAACATTGTTCGTCACTCCGTGGACGTTCTGGTTGACCCCGAGAACATTCCTGAGCACTTCACGGTTGATCTGAGCAAACTCGACATCCATGACAACGTGCGTTGGGATGATCTTGAAGGCACAGCCGGTATTGTGCCGACGCTGAAGATCCCGAACTTCGTGATCGCATCCGTTGCTGCGCCGACCGTCGATGCAGAAATGGAAGCTGAAGCTGCTGCCAGGGCTGCTGCTGCTGCACTGGCAAATGCAAAGCCGGGCGCAAAGAAGAAGTAAGTCATGAGGCTCATCGCCGGCCTCGGCAATCCCGAGCCGGGGATGAGCCGTCATCGACACAATATCGGCTTCATGGCGGTTGATGAAATTGCCAGACGTCATGGCTTTTCGCCGTGGCGGAAGCGCTTTCGGGGGGAGACTTCCGAGGGTATGCTGGGGGGGGAGAAAATCCTCCTCCTCAAGCCGATGACATACATGAACCTGTCCGGCGATAGCGTTCAGCAGGCGGCGCATTTTTTCAAAATTGCGCAGGCCGATATTATCGTTTTCCATGACGAACTTGATCTTGCCTTTGGCAAACTGCGCATAAAGCGCGGCGGCGGTGCGGCAGGTCATAATGGGCTACGCTCCATGGATCGTTCTCTTCCGGGGCCGGATTATTGGCGCGTGCGGATGGGGATCGGTCACCCTGGTCACAAGGACCGGGTGCATGGTCATGTGCTGGGTAATTTTGCCAAGGCAGAAGAATCCGAGCTTGAGCGTTGGCTGGAGTCCATCGCCGATGCCGCGCCTCTTCTGGCAAAAGGAGAGAATGAGGCCTTCATGACGAAGGTTGCGCTGCTCGTCGGCTGAACTTCCCCGAAGCGGCGGGTCGGACGAATAGTCCAAAAATATCGATTAAGGTGTGGACTGCCATCAGGGCAGGCAGAGAAGTTCCGTGTAATGCGCGGGTCATGAAGACTGCGCCCAGAAATGTCGTTGCCAGTATTCCTTTCCAGCCCTGATACCAGTGCATCAGTCCGAAGAGGGCTGTCGAGGCGATGGCCCCTGCAATCAGGCTGCTGGAAAACCGGGCAATCAGAAGTGGTAGAGCGAAGCGGAAAAACAGCTCCTCTCCGATGCCCGCGTTGAGGCAGAGCAGGAGTGCTAAGCCTGCTTCCTTGCGCGTTCGCGGGATGAGGCTTTCGAAATCACCCAACGTCGTGTTGAGGCTCTTTTGGCGAAATCTGAAGTTCAGCCAGAGGCCCAGAAGCAAAATAGTCAGGCCCGACAGCAGGCCGGCTACGAAGGCGCCTGAAATTTCGTTTTCTGGAACGGGTTGGCCTGAAAAAGGTAAGATCAGATGTGGCCATGATGAGGTTTTTTCGTGGAGCAGGACAATAGTAATGATGCTGCCGAAATCCAGCAGAACGACGCTCTCCAATAGCCAGCGGCGATAGAAGCGCTGACGTTCTCTGGTCTGGTGTGTGGCTTTGAAATTCTACCACTCTCGGGCGCTTTTTCTGGCGCGGATGGCGCAGGCTGCAATCAGGAAAGCTATCCATACGGGCAGAATAATGGTCATGATGCGATTCTCTTTCCATATTGGAAAGTCATGATCATCATTTTCCAATATGGAAAGTCAACAGAATGAATGACCCGAGGTTTGAGGCAGCACAGCAACTGGAAGCGCTGGAGCATACCCGGCAGCAGATGGCGGGGCATATGAAGCAGGCATGGTGGGAGAGGGCGGGAATTGGGCTCTGCATGGGGGCAATTGTGATGGCTATGAACCTGCCGATTTTCTGGATGTATCTTCTTGAGTCTGTAGCCGCAGCGGGAGGCGCGTTTCTGTATGTGATGGGGCGGCGCAAGCGTGGCTTTTTTGTCAGCGGGTATCGTGAGGGCTCCACTCGCAGGGTCGCCGTGGCGATAGTTCTGATGGTTTATGCTCTTATGGCCGTATCGGCGCTCGCAAGGTTTCATATTGTGCCGGGCTGGGTCACCTATCCTGCGGCATTGATGGCCGTAGCGATGGGTTTTTATGGGTGTGGTGTCTGGCAGCGTGCATATGTGGCTGATATGAAGCGCACCTTGTGAGCACGCTTCCGCTACTTGATCCGGTTATCCATCCGCCGGTCCGCCTTCAGCTTGCGGCACTTCTGGCGTCGGTCAACGATATGGAATTTGGCACG
>Ga0157363_1000388_pt1 | contig 33297 bp, 28 predicted proteins | sample AttsexASBM1_FD_111477 | JGI IMG/M metagenome (GOLD analysis project Ga0157363, IMG submission 111477) | Fungus gardens microbial communities from leaf cutter ant in Ribeirão Preto, State of São Paulo, Brazil - Atta sexdens ASBM1 | ecosystem: Host-associated > Fungi > Mycelium > Unclassified ... | reverse complement strand
TCACGGAGCGTGGCCGGTGTGACGCAAGTGCCGCAGGACTGAACAGATTGTTTCCCGGTGCTGCTCGTGAGACCCCCTCTGCTTGACGCATGAGGAAGCTTCCCGCTTCATCGTAAGACAACCGCCTGAAAAGAGGATGAGAGTGCCAGATTCGCAGATCATGCGGCGAGCGACTGCGTTAGCGGCCATGCTCGCGCTGGCGGGTTGCGCCAGCCAGAACGGCGTGCGCCCCTACCCCGCCCGTACGCCTGTTTCACAATATGCGAACGGCACGACGGGCCCGACTGGCTATGACAGTCATGTCCCGGACTTCGCGACACGGAATTTTGAGCCGTTCAACCGCCAGGATGTCGCAGCAATCGCGCTGCGGGAATGGCGGATGTTCGGCTCCCCCGTGTCAGACGATGATCCGGAAAACCGCCCCGAAGCCGATGATGCCTCGCTCAAGCCGGAACGCATTCCCGGCCTGTGGCAGCGCATCGGGGAATACTGGTGGATCGGGCAAGACCCATATGAAACCGAAGCTGGCTGGACCGGCAAGACAGACGCCAGCGGCACACGCTTCGATCCGGCCCATGACGGCCACTACGCGTGGTCAGCAGCATTCATATCGTATGTCATGCGTGTGGCGGGGGCGAACGACCGTTTCCCGTACTCCCCCAACCACGCAACCTACATCAACGCAGCCGCCAGCGGCCAGTCCAGCGGTGTGAGCGCACATGATCCGGGCGCATACATGCCCAAAATCGGAGACCTGATCTGTGTAGGCCGAGGCCGAAGCAAATCAGTGACGTTCTCCATGCTCCCAACGTCCTATGGCTTCCCCGCACATTGCGGCATCGTCGTTGCCACCCACCAGAACACACAGCCTTTCGGCCATGAACTCAGCATCATCGGCGGTAACGTGGACGACGCCGTCTCAATGACACATGTGCCAACAGACGCCGCCGGCATGATTGCAGACAGTTCAGGGCACAGCTACGACGATCGCTACCCCTGGTGTGCCATTCTGGAAGTGCACTACGACGCGGATCAGGAACCCGATAGCGGCCTGTAAGTGCAGGGCAGCCCCCCGGCACGCCAGCCCGTGCCGGGGCCATGCTTGTCTTCGAAGCCATCCACGATATTGGTCACATCTTCATAGCCCACAGCTTCGGCAAGAACGCCCGCGTTATATGAGCGCATCCCTGAACGGCAGAGGAAAAGCAGTTTCGTGTTCTTTTCCGGAGCTGCTGCTGCCAGCGCCTGAAGGAAGGTCTCTTCCATTCCTGGCTGCCATGTGATGCAAAACGCCGACCGCCCAATGGTTTCCAGTTCCGGAAGGCCAATCTGAGCCCACTCCATCGGTGTGCGAACATCGATCAGCACGGATTGAGGGTCTTTTTCGAGAATATCCCACGCCTGTTTCGCAACAACTTCCCTCATGACCATTCTCATCCTTCCAAAACAGGTTTTATAATCTCCCTATTACAGGAGTGAACGCGCATGAACGACACCCTTTCTTCCCGCCCCGCTTCTCCGGACGGCTGGCGCGCCATCTCGAAGGGCATGACAACAGCCATCGGTGGTACGCCGCTCATCCGCCTGCACAGGGCTTCGGAAGAGACAGGCTGCGAAATTCTGGGCAAGGCGGAATTCATGAATCCGGGCGGCTCCGTAAAGGACCGCGCCGCACTGGCCATCATCGAAGATGCGCTTCAACGCGGAACCCTCAAGCCCGGCGGAACGATTGTCGAGGGCACGGCAGGCAATACAGGTATCGGCATCACGCTGGTCGCGCAGGCGATGGGCTGCAAAGCCGTCATCGTGGTTCCCGAAACGCAGAGCCGCGAAAAGCTGGACTTCCTGCGAATGATTGGCGCGGACCTGCGCCTCGTACCGGCAAAACCATACCGTGATCCTGGCAACTATGTGCATGTCTCGCGGCGGCTGGCGGAAGAAACCGGTGCCCTGTGGGCCAACCAGTTCGATAATACCGCCAATCGCGAAGGCCACCGCACAACAACCGCACGCGAAATCTGGAACCAGACGCAGGGCAAGGTAGACGCCTTCACCTGTGCCTGCGGAACGGGCGGAACACTGGCTGGTATTGCCATTGGACTGCGCGAACAGGCGCTTGAGGCCGGACGTAAGGCTCCGCATATCGTGCTCGCAGATCCTGAAGGCTCGGGCCTTTATGGCTGGGTCAAATCCCATGACATGAGCATCAGTGGCGGCTCGATCACCGAAGGTATCGGCCAGTCCCGCGTGACCGCCAATCTCGAAGGCTGTGCACCGGATGATGCCGAGCGCATCCCGGATGCCGAGGCTCTCGATCACATTTTCTCACTGACAGCAGATGAAGGTCTGTCAGTTGGAGGCTCCTCGGGCATCAATGTGGCTTCGGCAATCCGTACGGCCCAGAAGCTCGGCCCAGGTCATACGATTGTTACAATTCTCTGCGATGGTGGTGCGCGTTACCAATCCAAACTGTTCAACCCGGAATTCCTCCGTTCGAAGGGGCTGCCTGTTCCAGGCTGGCTCGCCTGATCGTATCAGTGGGGGTCGGCATGAAACTTAATGCAACGGGCCCCACAAAACCTTCGGAAAGTGATTAAATCGCGCTATGGAAACACTGCCTCACCTGCTGGTCGTGGATGACGATCGCGAAATCCGGGAACTCCTGACCAAGTTCCTCGAACGCAACCACTTTCGTGTCACGGCAGCCCGTGATGGCCGCGAAGCCCGCAAAGCGTGGGCCAACGGTCATTATCAGCTTGTCGTACTGGATCTCATGCTTCCGGGCGAAAGCGGTCTCGAAGTTGCACGCTGGCTGCGTACCCAAGACAATGTTCCAATCATCATGCTCACAGCCATGAGCGACGAGACAGACCGGATCATCGGCCTCGAATTCGGTGCGGATGACTACGTTGCCAAGCCTTTCAACCCGCGTGAGCTGCTTGCCCGCATCCGCGCCGTCCTGCGCCGTACCGTTGAGACCGCTGAAAAGCGACAGGCTTCCGATACACGCATCATTCGTTTTGCCGGGTGGAATCTTGATCCGGTCCGCCGTCGCCTTACAAATCCTGACGACGCAGAGGTCTCCCTCACCGGTGGAGAATATGATCTGCTGATGGCGCTTCTGGAGCGCGCCAACCGTGTCCTCACACGGGACATGCTTCTGGAGCTGCTGCGTGGCCGTCAGGCAGGACCGTTCGACCGCGCCATTGATGTTGCCGTCAGCCGCCTCAGACGCAAGCTCGAAGATGACGGACGCAATGCTCAGGTCATCAAGACTGTTCGTGGCGGTGGTTATGTTCTTGCCGCGGAAGTGGAACGTATCTGAGCCCGTTTCGCTTTCCGCGTCCACGCTCCCTCGTTGCACAGACCAGCTTCCTCCTGATTGTGGGGCTGGCTGTCATTGAGCTGGCTGGCCTCGGCATCCATGCCCTGGATCATATCGACTTCGCCACACGCAGTCAGATCCGCCAGAACCAGATGCAGGTCTTCTCGATCTATCGCACCGTCGCTGAAACCGCACCGGCAAACCGCGCGGACGCGCTCGATGATCTGCATATCCCCTCGGGAACAACCGCGCTGCTGCTAACCGAGCATGACCCGCTCATACCCAGCCACAAAATGCCGCTCCCTGATTTTCCGGGCGCAATGTTCAACCGCTTTCATCCGCCACCCGGAAACAACGGAATGGAATTCGGCCCCCATCCGGGGCCGGAGGGAGAAATGGGAGAACCCGGCGCCCCGATGGGCCCCTTCCCGCCCGGCATGATGAATGGTGGCGGCCCGTTTCGGGGCGAGCAGCGCATTCCCATGCGCCACATGATGCCTCCCATGATGGACTGGGGCCTCCTGCCTTCATCGCTCTATCCACGCGCCGTCTGGACGGGCCAGAAGCTACGCACGCACTCGGTTTCTCTGCTGCTACCAGACAAAAGGACCTGGCTGGTGGTACGCTTCGTCACGCCATTACCCAATCCGTTTGGTTCTCCCACCTTCCTGATCGCGTTCCTCCTGATGTCACTTTGCGGCAGTGCACTGATCGTGTGGGGTTCGCGTCGGCTGGTTGCGCCTGTCACAACGCTGGCAAATGCTGCGGAATCTCTTGGAAGAAACGTCAACACGGCTGCACTTCCCGAAAATGGCCCCTCCGAGATCCGACGTGCGGCCATTGCATTCAACACGATGGCCAGTCGCATCCGCCGCTTCATCACGGACCGGACTTTGATGCTGACGGCCATCGGCCACGACCTGCGCACCCCCATCACGCGTCTGAAGCTACGAGCTGAATTCATCGACGATGATGAACTACGCACCAAAATTCTCTCTGATCTCGACGAGATGGAAGCGATGGTCGATGCAACGCTCGCCTTCGGGCGCGACAGTGCATCGAACGAGCCTGTCGTCACCCTCGATCTCCGCGCCCTGCTTCAGACCATCATGGACGAAGCGGCCGAGAGCCAGCCTGACATGGCAGAAGCTCTGATTTTCGAGCCCCCCACCGTGCCGGTTAAAGTGCGCGCGCGTTCCGTTGCTCTCAAGCGCGCTCTGAACAACCTGATCCTTAACGCCCTGAAATATGGTCGTAGCGCACAGGTTACCCTTGAACCCGCAGCAATGATGAACACGGCCAGCGGGGTGGAAAACCTTATCAAGGTTGTCATCGAAGATAGTGGTCCAGGCTTGGCAGATGACCAGCTGGAGCGCGTTTTTGAGCCATTTGTTCGCGTGGAAACCAGCCGTAACCGCGAAACCGGCGGGACTGGTCTCGGCCTCTCAATCGCACGCACCATTCTGCGTGCTCAGGGCGGCGATGTGCGGCTCGAAAACCGTCGGGAAGGCGGACTGCGTGCTGTTGTGACGCTCGCCCCCTGACATAATCCCCCGCGACCGGCATTAACTGCCAGCCGCGGGACACCTGATATGATCAGGTGCGGATCAGACGGGCTGCAAAAAATCCGTCCATCCCGCCCTGCTCGACCCAAAGACCGGGATGCGTGCGAAAGAATCCTTCCGGCGTACGGGCAGCAGACATCATGGAGAGTTCATCTTCGGTGAATGGCTCATGCGTCCATCCCCCACGCTCAACTGCAGAGCGAACCCGGTCCGGGCCTTCCTCGTCCTGAAGTGAGCAGACCGCATACAGCAATGTTCCACCCGGACGCAGCATTTCACGCGCGGCATCAATCAGAGCATCCTGACCTTCTGCAAGCGCCACCACATCGCGCGGACGCTTGACCCACAGCACATCCGGATGGCGGCGAAGCGTTCCGGTTGCCGAGCATGGAGCATCCAGAAGCACGGCGTCAGCAGGCTCCGAAGGTTTCCACTCAAGTGCGTCGGCCACCACTGTCTCGGCCTCCAGCTTCAACCGGGCAAAGTTTTCCTGAAGCCGAGTCACGCGCGTTTCTTCACGCTCTACCGCCGTGACCTTTGCGCCAGCCGTCGCAAGCTGCGCAGTCTTGCCACCAGGAGCAGCGCAGAGATCGATCACGCGCTTGCCGTTCACATCGCCCAGCAGACGAACCGGCATGGCCGCAGCAACGTCCTGCGCCCAGAATGCGCCTTCCTCAAAACCTTCGAGAGCCATCATCCGCGTCCCGGCCGGATAGCGTACGGTTCCCGTCGGAAGCAGCTCTCCGCCTTCAGGGGCCGTGGCACCGGGGCGAATTGTCAGGTCCAGAGGAGCCTCCCGGTGAAGGCCGCGTGAAATCGCACGCGCACGGGAACCCCATGCGCTCCACAACCATGCAGGAACGTCCAGACGTGCTTCGTCCAGCCCTTCCAGAAGGCCCTTGCCTTCGCGCGAAACCCGACGCAGCACCGCATTGGCCAGTCCCGCGAACGGCGCAAGGCCACGACGACGCAGCAGATCCACGATCGTGCCCACGGCGGCATGAGGCGGCGTCTCCAGATGCAGAAGCTGAGCAACACCCAGAAGCAGCGCGCAACGCACAGGCTCTGGAGGCTCGCGGCGCAGCATCGGCTGGAGCAGCTCGGTCATGCTGCCCATGTGGCGCAGGGTCGTTGCCGCCAGACGATGCGCTGACGCACGGTCCCGCGGATCGGAAACGGTGCTGCGATCCAGAGTGGTTTCGAGCATGCGCCGGTGCTCAACGACACCGCAGACGATATCGAACGCCAGATCACGCGTGGGATCAGGACCCGGCTTCCCGGCAGGACCGGATCGCTCATCCGCTTTCCTGGTTCTGTTCCAGAATTTCGGCCCTGGGCTCTTTGTCCCCGTACGGGGTGTGTTCTGCTGTGTCATCGAACGTTCGTCTCTCGCATTGTGCGGAAATCGCATCTTGCGGCCTCGGACGCAATGGCGTCTTGTCTTCCGCTATGTCAGAGCAGATCGCAAGCAACCTTTCCGCCATCCGCCACCGCATGATCCAGGCCGCTGAAAAGGCAGGGCGCAATGCCGATGATGTCTCGCTGGTGGCGGTTAGTAAATTCCACCCGCAGGAGGCCGTCGAGGCGGCACTGAAAGCTGGCCAGAGGCTGTTCGGTGAGAACAGGGTGCAGGAGGCAGCGTCCAAATTCCCGCAGCTCCGCGAGAACTGGCCAGACCTGAAACTTCATATTATCGGGGGCCTCCAGACAAACAAAGCCGTGGATGCCTGTCGCATCGCCGATATGATCGAAAGCCTCGATCGCCCTGCCCTTTCCAATGCAATCGAAAAAGCCTCCCAGAAATGTGGTCGGCTTCCCGGCCTGCTCATTCAGGTCAATACAGGCGATGAAACACAGAAATCAGGCATCCCTCGCAAAGATGCAGATGCGTTCATCGAAACTTCCATGAATCGCTTCGACGATAACATTCGCGGTTTGATGTGTATTCCTCCGGAATCAGAAGATCCGGTAGCCCATTTCAATTTTCTCAACGACATGGCTAGACGTCACGGTCTGCCGGTGTTGTCCATGGGAATGTCCGCAGATTTCGAGGCTGCAATTGGCGCTGGCGCAACGCTGGTTCGGGTTGGAAGTGCTATTTTTGGATCCCGTCCCATGACAGTTTCCTAAGCTTCGGCTTGCTTCTGTGTAAGGAATCTTGTCATGAGGGCAGATGCCATGATGCAGAGCCGCCCGCCGATGGGTGGGACGACCGTATCTAACGGCGCTTTTCGATGTCCGTAAATGGAACCAGAGATGCCTGAACAAGACGGCGATCACCTATCGACCCAGTCTTCTGGTGCAAACACTGACCCCGCCGTCGGGGAAGCGCTCCAGTCGATCGAGCAGGCTCGCAAGCAAGGTAACACGACAGAGTTCGGAGCAGACGAGGGGACGCACACCCACAAGAAGCCCGCAGGCTTCGGCGCCATGCTTGCTGTTCTGGGTGTCGTGTACGGCGATATCGGAACAAGCCCGCTATATGCCCTGCAATCCTCCGTCAGCATCGTAGGCTCGGTAAAGCATCCGGCACAGCCTCTGGAGATCATGGGGCTGGCCACCCTCACCTTCTGGTCGCTGATGCTGATCGTGACGATCAAATACGTCCTGCTCATCATGCGGGCGGATCATGATGGCGAAGGCGGCATCATCGCCCTGATGTCCCTGGCCCAGCGTGTTTGCAAATCACCGCATTTCCGCTGGCTCTTCGGGCTGGTCGGCATCGCAGGCACCTGCCTCTTCTTCGGAGACAGCATCATCACGCCCGCAGTGTCCGTACTATCCGCAGTCGAGGGCATCGAGATATCGATCCCTTCCGCAAGCCACGTCATCATCCCCGTTGCCATGCTGGTGCTGGTGGCGCTGTTCGCTGCGCAGGCGCTGGGAACAGGCACGATCGGCAAGGCTTTCGGGCCGGTCATGGTCGTATGGTTCGCAACGCTTGCGGTCCTCGGCGTGCGCGGGATCATGCTATACCCGCATATCCTTCTGGCGCTCTCCCCAACCTTCGCCCTACAATTCATCATCGCGCATGGAACGCTTTCGTTCATTGCACTCGGATCGGTCGTCCTGTCCGTAACCGGGGCGGAAGCACTTTACGCTGATATGGGCCATTTCGGACGTGCGCCAATCCGCTACGCATGGCTCTTCTTCGTGCTGCCATCCCTTACACTGAACTATTTCGGGCAGGCAGCACTGCTGATCCATGATCCGGCAACACTCGCCAATCCGTTTTATCACCTTGGACCACACTGGCTTCAGATCCCGCTCCTGATTCTGGCCACCTGTGCCACCGTGATCGCCAGCCAGGCCGGCATTTCAGGCAGCTTCTCCCTGTGCCGTCAGCTCATCCAGTTGGGCTACCTGCCCCGCACACGCATCATGCATACGAATGCTTCCGAGGAGGCACAGATCTATCTGCCATCTCTCAACTGGATCCTTGCATTCGGCGCTCTGGTGCTGGTCGTCTCATTCCGTTCGTCGTCTGCCCTGGCCGCCGCTTACGGCATTGCCGTAACCGGAACCTTCATGTGCACCTGCGTGCTCGCAATGGTCGTTTTCCGTCGCGTCTTTAAATGGAGTGCTCTGACAACAGGGCTGGTGTTCGGCTTCTTCTTCATCGTGGACAGCATCTTCTTCTCGGCAAACGTTTTGAAGATCCCCGATGGCGGCTGGGTCCCTCTTGCCATCGGCGTCATCAGCACCATCGTCATGACCACCTGGAAGCGCGGACGCAGCCTCATCGCTGCCCGTCAGGCTGCCAATTCGATGCCGATGGGATCGTTCCTCGCCCGCCTTCCACAGTCGCGCACCATCCGCGTCCCTGGTCTGGCAGTCTTCATGACAGCAAATCCGGACGTAGTCCCCAACTCGCTGCTGCACAATCTCAAGCACAACAAGGTCCTGCACGAACACGTCCTGTTCGTCACCGTCCAGAACCTCGATCAGCCCGAAGCAGAGCGCGGCCACCGCGTCATCGTTCAGGAACTGGCGCCCAACATTCACCGCATCATCGTACGCTACGGCTTCATGGAAATGCCAAACCTGCCACGCGCCCTACAGGAGCTCAAAGCACTCGGTGTAGCATTCGACGCCATTCAGGCATCGTATTTCACGTCCCACGAGCTCGTCGTGCGGTCGCGGGTGCCGAAAATGCAGCTCTGGCGCTTGTGGATCTTCCTGCTCCTGCTACGTAACGCCACTTCCACAACCGAATTCTTCCGCATCCCGCCTGATCGCGTGGTGGAATTTGGTGTCCGGATTGCAATTTGACTGAACCTCTCTCCCTCTACATTCACTGGCCATTCTGCCTCGCGAAATGCCCCTATTGCGATTTCAACTCCCATGTCCGGGAAGAAATTCCACAGGCGCGTTTCGCCGCAGCCCTTCGCCGTGAACTCGCGCATGACGCAGCACGTCTTGGCCGCAGACCGCTCAGATCCATCTTCTTTGGCGGCGGAACTCCATCGCTCATGGCCCCCGAAACGGTCGCTGCACTGATCGAGGACGCGCATCGCCTGTTCGATGCAGACCCAGACCTCGAAATCACGCTCGAAGCAAACCCCACAAGCGTTGAAGCCGGGAAATTCCGTGCCTTCCGCGAGGCGGGAATCAATCGCGTTTCCCTCGGCGTGCAGAGCCTGCGAGACGATGCTCTCTCCATGCTGGGGCGTGAACATTCCGGCCCACAGGCTATCCGCGCACTTGAAATTGCCCGCAGCCTGTTTCCGCGAATTTCGTTTGATCTGATCTATGCCCGCCCCGGACAGAGCGAAGCAGACTGGACCAACGAGCTGAATACCGCCCTCGAACTGGTGGCCGATCACCTGTCACTTTATCAGCTCACAATCGAGCCAGGCACCAAATTCGAAGCCCTGCATCGCCGGGGGGAAATTCAGCTCCCCGATGAAGACCTCGCAGCACGCCTGTACGAAGCGACAGGCGAAACAGCGTCCCGCCACGGCCTGTTGCCCTATGAAGTATCCAACTATGCCCGCCCGGGCGCAGAGAGCCGCCACAACCTCACATATTGGCGCTACGGAGATTATCTGGGGATCGGACCAGGAGCACATGGCCGCCTGACACTTGATGGCAAACTTCATGCAACGCGGCGTCACCGTGCACCCGAGCCCTGGGCCACACGTGTCGAAGCCACCGGCTCTGGCAGCACGGAAGAAACGCCACTCTCCCCCGAAGACCGCGGCCGTGAGGCACTCCTGATGGGGCTGCGTCTGTCTGAAGGGATCAGTGAGACACAGTTCGTACGCCGCACAGGTCGCGTCCTGGATGACTGCGTTGACCCTGCAATGCTGGCAGCCTGCATCGAAGAAGGATACCTTCTGAGAAGCAACGGCGTGCTTCGCGCTACGGCAGAAGGACGGCTCAGGCTCGAAGCGATGCTGGCGCGTCTCGTCACATGAGGGCATGATTGCGCATCAACTCAACCGGAAGAGACAATGCGCCGCACCCTTCTTTCCTTTCTCCTCGCCGCCTGTTCCCTGACCGGCGTCGCACATGCCGCTCCCGCCGCCCCGAACTATATCATCGAAGATAACGACTTCCTTGGTCCGGGCGGCTCCGACATCCAGTCAATCATCCCCCTTCTCAACCGCCCTGGCGTCAGCCTTCTGGGCCTAACGGTTGTCATGGGTGATGACTGGGAGAACGCGGAATCAGCGCATGCCCGCCGTTTCCTTGAAATCGCGCACCAGACCCAGATTCCCGTGGCCAATGGTGCAACCCTGCCACTGGTCAACACCGTTGCAGCCACGAAACTGCGTGAAAAGCAGTACGGCACAATTCCATGGAAAGGTGCTTGGGGCGGTCTCGGCTCAATCGACAACACGCCCGACACACAGCCCGCTCTGGGCACGCTGCCCGATGGTGCACCTCACCTCGCGGCCGACGCCACACCCGCGGCCATGTTCCTGATTCGCGAAGTCCATGCCCACCCCCATCAGGTCACAATCGTCACCACCGGCCCGCTGACAAACGTGGCACTCGCTATCCGGATGGACTCCACTTTTGCCGCAACAGCCAAACAGCTGATTTTCATGGGCGGCCTGGTGGACCAGAACATGAATTCCGTCACCGGAAATGCTGACTTTGCATCCGATTTCAACATGATCACAGACCCCGAAGCCGCACACATCGTCCTGACGGCACCCTGGGCCGCGATCACCTGCGTGGGCAATGTCTCCAACGACATCATGATGACGCATCCGCTGATGGATCGCATCAACAGCCGCCACACCCCTGTGACGGAATACATGCAGAAATTCTATGCCCCCCTGCCGATGTGGGACGAACTGACATCTGCCATCGCCGTTGATCCATCACTGATCCGCAAATCCGTCACGGCTTATATGGATTTCAACACGGCACCCGGTATGGATTATGGCCACGCCCATATCTGGCCTGAAAGCACCGCCCCAAAAGGCATGAACCTGCAGAAAGTGAAGATCGTAACATCCGTCGATACCAGAAGCTTCATTGACGGTTTTGTCTCACAGGCACAAAACGCGATGGGCACTCACTGACATCCTGAAAGAAGGGCAACCAACATGCTGCATATGATCAAGCTGGCCGTTGGTTGCCCAACTCTGGAAGTTCTGGCGGAGCGCATGCGCCGCGAACGCGTGGATGGGCATGCGGTCGTCCACACACGCACAATGCCACGCCGGGCCGACGAAATCCTCGCCGGAGGGTCGATCTACCGCGTGATGGACGGCATGCTCCTGTGCCGCCAGCCGATCATAGGTCTGGAATCCTGTCAGCGTGGAGACGGATCAACAGGGACACTGATCGTGGTCTCGGATGAAATCATTCCCGTCCAGCCACGGGCCATGCGTCCCTTTCAGGGCTGGCGCTACATGACACCCAAGGACGCACCTGCGGATCTGGGAGGAAATGGTGTAGGAGACGGCATCGCTGATCTGCCACCTGCCCTGCGTCGTGAACTCGCGGAACTGGCTTTGATCTAGACCGACTCTGCGCGTTTCAGGAGCTGTCGCCCGGCCCTGTCCAACGCCGCAATTTCCGCAACAATACGCCCCTGCTCAAGCAGAAGCGCAATATCGTGCAGCGGCGCCCCTGCCTCCAGAAGTTCTGCCTGCTTCCCCCAGCGCTCAGCGGACAGCGTATCCCCCGGGCAAAGCCCCGCTTCCATATCGAAACGCAGAAGCGTCGCCTCACCGCTCAGGCGCCTGAGCGCGCGCAGAATGCCATTATTATGCGCCGCCGCTTTGCCTATGGAAGCCACTCCACCAAAAATGGGCAATGAGCCACGAGCAAACTCCGCACGCGTCGTATCAATCCCCGCTTGCCGCTGAATACGATCGGTCTCCGCGCTGTCCTGCCCACCCAGAACCGCTGCCAGATATTTCAGATTACCGATAATCGCAGTCCGCAACATGACATCCATGTCCCGGCCCAATCGATCAGGGCAGACGACGAATGCACAAAATAGCCCGATGACACTTCCAAGCGCATTATCCACTACCCGCAAACCCGCAAGCCCCGGTGAAGGCATCGTCATTTCCGTTACGACAATGAACTGCGCACTCAGAAACAGAACGAGCATCGTGTAATTGACGGCGCGCATGGCAATCGCACCAATCGCAAACAGCGCCACAGCCACCAGCATTTCCGATCGCCCCGAAAGCATAGGTGTGATCAGCAGCACCAGGACACCCCCACACACGCTGCCCAGAATGCGTTCCAGCCCACGGACCACCGTCGTAGGACCAGATGGCTGGATCACCAGAAGAACAGCCACCAGCGCCCAGAACCCATAGTGAAGGCCAAGCCAGCGACTGGCGAGGTCCGTTGCAATCAGGCCCACCATAAGCCGCAGGGCATGTCGCCGGATAACAGGCGTCATCCGCGCCGTATGCCGGGGACGCTCCGCAGCAGGAAGCCCAGTGCTTTCCCTCAGCAATCCGTTAGCCAGTGTCGCAAGCGTGCTGGCACTTGTGGCTACAAGCTCCCCAACTGATCCCGGCCGGACGCGGATACTGTCCGCGAGAACCGTAGCCTGCTTGGCGAGTGCGGCAAGATCTGGCTCGGGGGAGAGCACCTGACGGCTGGCAGACTGACAGAGCGTCGAGAACGCGGCCAATGTGCCGCGCCCCTCAAAATCAATGCCCCGCGTTTCAACAAGATGTTCAACAGCCAGCATTGCCGTGAAAAGGCGCTCAGCACCGGCAAGCGTCGCCGAAAGATGCGCGCGCATGCTGTCGCTGCCATGACCTGCATCGATTTGTAGTGTGACCATACGCGCCTGCTCGATCGCACTGCGCACGGCCTGCCGATGAACAGTCTCGCGCAGCCGTCCCGCAGCGAGCTCTCCAGCCATCAACGCCAGAAGCCGATAGCTCGCCGCCACAGCACGACGTGCAGGAGCATAAGGATGCAAGGACCAGATCACGAGGCACAGGAGCATCGCCCACAGGCCACCCACGGCGAAAGCAGCACCGATGATGAGCGCTGCATCAAAGGACGCGGGAAAACCGGTCCCTGCGGCGGCAACACAGCAAAGCAGCGTGCACAGCAGCCCATGAGACGGCGAAAGCGCGCGTGACATTCCAGCTGCAACCCCCGTCAGGGCCAGCAGCGGCAGTACGCCCCAGATCGGGGCACAAGCTATAATGGAACTCAGGGCAGCAAGAATGGCACCCAGAAATGTAAAAAGCCCGAGAATACGGAACTGCTCACGAGGGGTTCCCCCCGGCTCGATCAGGCAGCTCCAGAACGCTGCAAATGCAGCCCATGCAAAAACGGGCTGATGAAAAAAGAGCGCGGGAAGCAATGCGCCCACCGTCGCAACGGCGGCGCGTATCCCCTCAGCCGGAGCAACCTGTTCCGGGCTGAGGGTAATGGAGTGTCGCGCCAGAAACTGCGACAGGAATGTAAGGTGGCGAGTGCGACTGAGAGCGGCCTGACCGGCCAGCGGATCACCCACCACAGCCTTACTGTCCGGTCAGGATGCGTTCCACGAGCTGTCCGACAGTCGGCGTAAAACCGTTCGCATAGAACGGGTCCGTCCCGAAGCGCCAGGCATTCGTGCCGCCAAACATGAGGTTATGGTCCACGACCTCATCTCCGTTCGGGCCATTGCCATCATGTGCAATGCTCTGGAGCGTCTTCTGGATGCAGAAAGAACGCGGATCAGCCTTCTGACCATTGCTGTATGTCGGCGCGCGCTGGCTCCAGTTGGAGAAGCGGCATTCCGAAAGACAGCCCATGCACGCAGCTTGATCATCCACGATCTGTTTTGCGCTCTCAGGCGTTACGAAAACAAGTGTCGTATCCGGTGTGCGCAGCGCCTCGGTGAAGCCTGCGGCTTCCCATTCCGAGATATGCCAGCGGTCAGCCGCAGTCACGAAGACTTCGCGCTTGCGGACACCCACACCATAGGCCGTGTTGTGCTCACCAATCGGCTCCATGCTGTACGCCACCTGACGCTCAGAGCGCCCGCGCAGATCCTGCATGAAGCTGTTGTTCACAGCAGACGAATAGAACCCGGTTGGAGAGAAGCGGTTGAGATAGACATCTCCCTGCTTCAGATTCCGCAGGCGGCGCTTCCATGCATCAGGGTTCGGGCTTTCCTGCGTCAGCAGCGGGCGCGTTCCGAACTGGAAAGCAATCGGACCAAGCTCGGGATTATCGATCCAGTCTTCCCACTCACCCAAGCTCCAGACACCACCGGCCATGATGATCGGTGTCTCATCAAGCCCGTATTTGCGCATGACGTTGCGCAGTTCCAGAACACGTGGGTACGGATCTTCAGGCAGCAGGGGGTTTTCGGAATTGGACAGACCATTATGGCCACCTGCGCGCCATGGATCTTCATAGACCACACCACCCAGCAGTTCGGGCGCCTTGCTATAGGCCCGACGCCAGAGCGCATTGAATGCACGCCCGGAGGAGACAATTGGGTAATAGGGAACCGCAAACTGTGTCGCAATTTCCGAAAGGCGATACGGCATGCCCGCACCACAGGTCACACCCTGAACCAGGCCCGGCACGCCCTCGAGGATACCGTGAATAATTTCCTCGGCCCCGCCCATTTCCCATAGGATATTAACGTGGACGCGGCCTTTTCCGCCAGAAATCTCGCGGGCAATCTTGAGCTGAGTGATGCCGCCATCGATGGCGTAACGGATCAGCTCCTGCTGACGATCACGGCGTGTACGGCCATGATAAATCTGGGGAACGCGGTTACCGTCTTCGTCATAGCTGTCCGCATTGACTGCAGAAACGGTACCAATACCGCCAGCAGCAGCCCAATGACCGGCAGACACGCCTGTGGAGACGGAAACACCTTTGCCGCCTTCGATCAGAGGCAGCACATCCTGACCACCAAAACGGATGGCATTGATCGATTTCATGGGGACCCGATGTCTCCGAAACTCAAAATAAAAAAAGGCGGGGCAAAGTAAGCCCCGCCCAAACACTCACTCAGCGTCGCGACGAGGCGGACGGGGAGGCTTGGCGCCTACGCTCTCCGTGATGTCTGCACCAGTTTCCTGATCCACAACGCGCATGGAAAGCTTTACCTTGCCGCGGTCATCGAAACCGATGACCTTCACCTTCACGGCGTCTCCCTGCTTCACGACGTCTGCCGTGCGGGCAACGCGGCTGTTCGCCAGTTCAGAGATGTGAACCAGACCATCACGCGGACCAAGGAAGTTCACGAACGCGCCAAAATCAGCGGTCTTTACTACCTTACCGTCATAGATCCGGCCGATTTCCGGCTCAGCAACGATACCTTCAATACGGGAGATGGCCTTCTGGGCCTGCTCGTCGTTCGAAGCCGCAATCGTCACGGTGCCATCGTCACCGATATCAACCTTCGCACCGGAATACTCGACGATCTCACGGATCACCTTGCCACCGGAGCCGATCACATCGCGGATCTTTTCCTTCGGCACGGAGATCGTGGTGATCTTCGGTGCATTGCCTGAAACGTCCGTACGACCTTCCGTCAGAGCCTTGGACATTTCGCCAAGGATGTGGATACGGCCATCACGAGCCTGCTCCAAGGCAATCTTCATGATTTCCGGCGTGATCGACGTGATCTTGATGTCCATCTGGAGCGACGTGATACCGTCTTCCGTACCGGCAACCTTGAAGTCCATATCGCCAAGATGATCTTCATCACCAAGGATATCGGTCAGGACTGCGTAGCCGCGATCTTCCTTGATCAGGCCCATGGCAATACCCGCAACCGGACGCGGCAGCGGAACGCCTGCATCCATCAGGGCGAGAGACGTGCCGCAGACTGTCGCCATGGACGAAGAGCCGTTGCTCTCGGTGATCTCGGAGACCACGCGAAGGGTATACGGGAACTTGTCCTTGGGAGGCAGCAGCGGATGGATCGCACGCCATGCGAGCTTGCCATGACCAATCTCACGACGACCCGGTGAGCCCATGCGACCACACTCGCCAACCGAATACGGAGGAAAGTTGTAGTGCAGCATGAAGTTCGAGCGATACTCGCCTTCAAGCGCGTCAATGACCTGTTCGTCCTGACCCGTACCCAGCGTTGCGACAACCAGAGCTTGGGTCTCACCACGGGTGAAAAGTGCAGAACCATGAGCGCGCGGGAGAATACCGACTTCAGAAACGATCGGGCGAACCGTCTTCGTGTCGCGTCCGTCGATCCGGATACCCGTCTTCAGAATAGCACCACGAACGACCTGTGCCTCAAGCTCCTTGAGCATCGGCTTGGCCATATCAACGTCCAGGCCTTCTTCAGCCAGCGTCTCGTTAATACGCGCCTTGGCAGCAGCTACCTTCTCGTAACGAGCCTGCTTGCTGCGCTCTTTGTAAGCGTCCGCCATCAGCTTGTTGCCGACTTTCTCGACGCGCTTGCGAAGAGCAATCTCTTCTTTGCTGGGCGTGGGCAGATCCCAGGGGTTCTTCGCAGCGTGCTCAGCCAGAGCGATGATGGCATCGATGACTGGCTGGAAGGACGTGTGTCCAAGCGTCACAGCCTCAAGCATCAGGTCTTCAGAAAGCTCGGAAGCCTCCGATTCAACCATCAGAACGCCTTCGGACGTACCAGCAACAACGAGATCAAGATCGCTGTCCTTAAGCTCAGAGAGCGTCGGGTTCAGAACGAGCTTGCCATCAATCTGGCCAACGCGGGCAGCAGCAACCGGACCGAAGAAAGGAATACCAGACAGCGTAAGGGCAGCCGAGCAGCCAATCATCGAAACAATCGCAGGATCGTTTTCCAGATCGTGGCTTAGAACCGTTGCAACAACCTGAACTTCGTTGCGGAAGTTTTCAGGGAACAACGGGCGCAGCGGACGATCAATCAGACGCGCGTTTAGCACTTCTGCTTCGGACGGACGACCTTCACGCTTGAAAAAACCACCAGGAATCTTTCCGGCAGCATATGCCTTTTCCTGATAGTTCACGGTCAACGGGAAGAAATCCTGACCCGGCTTCACCGACTTGGCACCTACAGCCGTGCAGAGCACGACCGTATCACCATAGGTGACCATGACAGCACCATCAGCCTGACGGGCGATCTTGCCTGTCTCAAGGATCAGCGGGCGGCCTGCCCACTCGATTTCCTTGCGAAAATAATCAAACATGTCGTCTTCCTCTGGAAGAGTGGAAAGAGCCATTCCGGAAGTCCTGTCGGTGGCGGAGCAGCGTTTCGGACGGCATGGCGGTGGTAGCGGGTCATCCCGGCACGACACCATGTGGCCTGAAACGCCGGTCGCGCAACCGCACCGAAAAGAGTTCCGGTCCGGTAGGTGGTTGTCCGGGAGCTAGCCCCCGGACAATACACTCAGCGACGCAGGCCGAGGCGACCGATCAGGGTCTGGTAACGGTCCTGGTTCTTACCCTTCAGGTAGTCGAGCAAGCTACGACGCTGACCGACCATCATCAGAAGACCACGGCGCGAATGGAAGTCCTTCGCATGGATCTTGAGGTGCTCGGTCAGGTTCGTGATACGCTCGGTCAGCAGGGCAACCTGCACTTCCGGCGAACCCGTATCCGTTTCGGACTGCTTGTACTCACCAATCAGTGCCGTGCGGCGTTCTGCAGTAATCGACATCTTATTCTCCAAAAAATTCGTGGTTTTCCATCATTCGTGCTGCCCTGAGCCGCCCATCGCGGACATGACACAGACCAAGCACGTGCTCTCCGATCATCGCGCGCCACAGAAAGTCATCTTCCTGAGACACAGCCGGCATCGGATGCGAAAGTGTGGCAGGGTCCAGAGACTGCCCCCACACCAGCGTCCGTCCCTCCGCTTCGGTGACGGCCAACGCCGGGATGTCGACCAGCGCGGTCGCCGCATCCAGCAGAGGAGCCGGAAGAGCGTTGGCGTTGTCCACAGTTTGAGCCTGTTTGTCCAGTGCTATCTCATCAACAGTCATCGCGTGTGACAGATCGAACGGACCACATTTTGTCCTGCGGAGAACAGAAATGTGGCCGACAGTCGCACATGCAAGCGCAATGTCCCGCGCAAGCGAGCGCATATAAACGCCTTTTCCGGACTGGACTTCAAAGAGCGCCGTATCGGCATCGGGGCGCGAAACCAGCGAAATCGAGTCGATCCTCGCGGGTCTGGGCGGTAGTTCCGGAGGCTTTCCTGCCCGGGCAAGATCATATGCCCTCTGTCCCCCGACACGCAGGGCAGAGAAAACAGGAGGAACCTGCATCACATTTCCAGTAAGCGCAGGAAGGACGCTACGGATCTGTTCATCCGTGGGGCGACTGTCGGATGTGGCCAGTACCTCCCCTTCTCTGTCATCGGTTGTCCTGCTCTCCCCAAAGCTCAGCGTAAACTCATAGCGCTTGGTGGCATCCATGATGTAGGGGATCGTGCGGGTGGCTTTCCCGAAGGCGATCGGAAGCACCCCCGAAGCAAGGGGATCGAGCGTTCCGCCATGTCCGGCTTTTTTCGCGTCAAATGCCCATCGAAGCTTATTGACCATGTCCGTGGAAGTCGGTCCCAATGGCTTGTCGAGTATGAGCCATCCGTCGATATCACGTCCGCGTTTTCTGGCCATTCTGTCCTCAGCTACTCATGATCAGGCGCTGATAGACCAGTCATGGCAGGCAACACAAACACGACGACCAGTGCGGTCGTACTTCTCGAAGAAAAAATTGGATATCCAGGCAAAAATAAAGGCCAATACCCTGAAGGTATCAGCCTTTATCTCAATCCTGCTCCAGATCTCTCTGGACTTCAGGAGACCGGAAAATTTCATCCAGCTCCATCGCATGATCCAGTGAAGTGTCTGGTTGGAAATGTATTTCCGGAACCGTACGCAACTTGAGGGCCTTTGAAAGCCCCGTACGCAGAAAAGGAGCAATCCTTTTCAGCGCAGGCAGCAATGCCTCAATGTCCGTACGTCCAAGACGGGTTACGAACACAGTGGCATGACGAAAATCCGGTGCAACCCGAACCTCCGTCACCGTCACCTGAACATCATGAAGCTCAGGATCGCGAAATTCAGTGCGGGCGAAAATTTCCGCCAGAATGCGCCGAACTTCCTCTGCTACACGAAGCTGCCGAGTGCTGGGCCCCTGTGTTGTAACACCAGCAGGACCCTTCAGATCAATTTTGGAACGACGGTTCAAGCCGGGATCACTTCCATCTCATAGCACTCAACGACATCGCCTTCGCGCAGATCATTGTAACCTGCGAAGGAAAGACCGCATTCGTAACCGCGAGCCACTTCCTTGACGTCATCCTTGAAGCGCTTGAGCTGGCTGAGATCGCCCTGATGGATGACCACATTGTCGCGGAGGAGGCGAACACCGCAGCCGCGCTTGACGAGACCTTCCGTGACGTAGCAACCCGCAACCTTGCCTGTCTTCGTGATGTTGAAGACCTGGCGGATTTCCGCGTAACCGAGGAACTTCTCGCGGTGCTTGGGCGCAACCTTGCCCTTGACGAGTTGCTCCACGTCGTCGGCCACCTGATAGATGATCGAGTAGTAGCGGATATCCACACCCTCGCGCTGGGCAAGCTCACGAGCCTGCGTCGTCGCACGGACATTGAACGCCACGATAATGCCGCTCGAAGCCTTGGCAAGCTGTACATCACTTTCCGTGATCTGACCGACACTGGCCGTCAGGACACGAATGGCAACTTCCTCATGCTCCAGCTTCTGCACCGTTGTAGCCAGTGCTTCCGCAGAGCCCTGAACATCTGCCTTGATCAGCAGAGCCACTTCCTTCTGCACACCAGCCTGAATGCGGGCCAGCATCTGATCCAGCGTACCGCGGGCAGCAACCTGCGTTGCAGCAGTCTTGTCGCGGATCTTGCGCTGACGGAACTCGCTGATCTCACGGGCGCGATTTTCATTTTCCACAACCACGAACGGCTCGCCCGCACCAGGAACACCGGCGATACCGAGGATCTCTACCGGCGTGGAAGGACCCGCTTCCTTGATCTGACGACCGCGGTCATCAAGAAGGGCACGAACGCGTCCCCACTCTGCGCCAGCGACAACGATATCGCCACGCTTCAGGCTGCCCTTCTGGACGAGAACAGTTGCAACCGCACCACGTCCACGATCCAGACGGCTTTCAATCACGCTACCTTCGGCAACACGGTCCGGATTGGCACGCAGATCTAGCATTTCAGCCTGAAGCAGGATCGCTTCTTCAAGCTTGTCGAGACCGGTGCGCTTCACTGCGGAAACTTCGATGTCCTGCGTGTCACCGCCCATTTCTTCAACCACGATTTCATGGCTGAGAAGTTCCTGACGAACACGCGCAGGGTTTGCACCCGGCTTATCCATCTTGTTGATGGCAACAATGATCGGAGCGTTAGCAGCCTTCGCGTGCTTAATGGCTTCAATCGTCTGCGGCATCACGCCATCATCAGCTGCAACAACCAGAACGACAACGTCTGTCACTGACGCACCACGAGCACGCATCGAGGTGAATGCCTCATGACCCGGGGTGTCGATGAAGGTGATTTTCTTGCCCGACTGCAGAGTGACCTGATAGGCGCCGATATGCTGCGTGATGCCACCAGCCTCGGCAGCGGCCACGTCTGTCGTACGCAGAGCATCGAGAAGAGATGTCTTGCCGTGATCGACATGCCCCATGACCGTGACGACTGGAGCACGAGGCTGCAGATCGGTCTCATCATCTTCCAGGCCTTCAATACCCAGCTCGACATCGCTCTCGGAAACGCGTTTTACACGGTGACCGAACTCCTCGACGACAAGCTCCGCTGTGTCGGCGTCAATATTCTGCGCGGCTGTTGCCATCACACCCATCTTCATGAGTGCCTTGATAACTTCACCCTGACGGGCAGCCATACGGTTGGCAAGCTCAGCAACCGAGATCGTCTCGGGAAGAGTAACGTCACGCACAACACGTACCTGGTCAGAGCGCAGACGCTCAAGTTCCGCCTGACGACGCTCACGATCGCGCTGACGGCGAACCGAAGCCAGCGAACGTGTCTTGTCGTCATCGCCTTCAATAGCAGCACGAACGTCAATACGGCCTGCGCGACGATCCTGACCGCCACCACCGCCCTTGGTGCGCTGCGGAGGCGTTGGACGACGTGCCGGTGCGGCAGCTGCCGGACGGCGTGCCGGACCACGACGCTCTTCGTCCCCTGCTGGAGCAGAGGCCGCAGCGGCGCTGTTATTGTTTGCACGCAGGTGAAGCGTCTCACCACGTGGCTGACCCGAAGGTGCAGGACGCGGATTTAACGGACGTGCTGGCATAATGGCACGCTCAGCAAGCGGACGAAGCCGCTCGACCGGAGCTGCCAGCTGAACGCCGCCCGTAGCCTGATTGGCATTGGGGTCCAGCGGTGCTGAGCGGCGCGCTTCTTCTGCCAGACGTTCTGCTTCACGGGCAGCACGCTGTTCTGCCTGTCGGGCCTCAATTTCTGCACGTTCGCGAGCATCCGCAGCATTACGAGCTTCTTCAGCCTCTCGCTCACGCTGCTCTGCTTCACGCTTGGCAGCTTCCTCAGCAGCCAGACGCTCTTCTTCCGCGGCACGGCGCGCAGCTTCCGCTGCGGACATGATCTGGATCTTTTCAGCTTCACGTCGTGCAGCTTCATCCGCTGCCTGACGCCGCTGCATTTCCAGCACGCGCTGACGCGTTGCCAGCTCAGCAGCTGTCAGGGCACGTCCGCCCGCACCTGTTGCACCGCGCGCACCACCGCGTGATGATCCGCCACCAGAGGCGTTTGTTGGGTTCGGGCCGCGCTTCTTGCGCACCTCGACCTGCACCACCTTGGAGCGGCCGTGGCTGAAGCTCTGCCGCACAGAGCCAGCATCGACCGTGCGGCCAAGCTCCATGTGACCGGCCGGACGCAGGGACAGGCGGCTGTTCTTGGCCTGCTCGCCACCCTGCGAGGGGGTCTGGTTTCCGTCCTGGTTGCGCTCGTTGCCGTCGCTCATAGTTCCGCCTGTTCCTTACTGACCCCTGCAGGGTCTGGGAGCGGACGTCCTGCCACTCCCGAAAATCTCTCATGTTCGGCGATCAGACGCTGCGCCAGCGCCCCTGGCGCCACCACTGCATAGACCGCCCGATCCCGGCCAAATGCCGAGGCCAGGACCCGATCGGGAACCGTCGCCACCGGCAGATCCCGCCGGCCCGACACCAGTCGGGAAAACTCGTCCGGACTTGCACTGTCCGAGCGGATTACCACCCCAGCCCTGCCGGAAGTGAGCCACTCCCGGCTTTTCTGAAAACCACAGACCGCCTGCCCGGCTCTGCGAGCCAGACTGACAGAATCGAGCAGTCTCTGTGCCAGAGCTGCCTGAACGAGGTCTGCCAGCCCATCCGGTACAGTCACCTGTGCCTTGGCCGCGCGGGCAAATGCCTGTCGTGTGCGGCCGCTATCTAACACATCTCGGCTAGCACTCAACCACATTCCCCGACCAGGCAGTTTTGCTGCAAGGTCAGGTACGATCCGATTCCCCGGACCGACGACAAACCGGATCATGCTCCGAGGGGCGCGCTGCTCCCGTGTAACGATGCAGCGCCGCTCCACTTCGTGGCGCTTTGCAGCCCCCCGGACAGGTCCGTCATCTGTATCAGAAATTTCAGACGTCGTTCGATTCCTCGCCTGTGCCGGTGGCAGTTTTCTGCTCCGACTCGTCATTTTCAAACCAGTGAGCGCGCGCTGCCATGATGATTTCGTTAGCCGAGTCTTCGTCGATCTCGCCATCACCAAGCAGTTCCACGAGTTCATCACCCGCGAGGTCAGCTAGGTCATCAAGGGATTTCACGCCCTTCTCACCCAGCTCAACCAGCATCTTGTTCGAGAAGACACCAAGATCCGCCACGTCATCCGCAACACCCAGAATCTTCCGCTTGTCGTCGAGTTCCTGCTCCTTACCGGCCAGGAAGTCATTTGCACGAAGCATCAGTTCCTCGGCCACACTCTCATCGAAACCTTCGATGTCATGCAGCTCGTTCGGATCGGCGTAAGCCAGTTCCTCGATGCTATGGAAGCCTTCGGTCACCAGCAGGCTGGCAATCACGTCATCCACATCAAGGGCATCCACAAACAATGTGGTGCGCTTGCGGAACTCTTCCTGACGACGCTCGGATTCTTCCGCTTCCGTCAGAATATCAATGTCCCAGCGCGTAAGCTGGCTTGCGAGACGCACGTTCTGACCGCGACGACCGATTGCAAGCGAAAGCTGCTCATCAGGCACCACAACTTCTACGCGACCTGCTTCTTCATCCATCACCACCTTGGTGACTTCAGCTGGAGCCAGAGCATTCACAACGAATGTCGCAGCCTGCGGGCTCCAGGGAATAATGTCGATCTTCTCGCCCTGCAGCTCGGCCACAACGGCCTGCACACGGGAGCCACGCATACCTACGCAGGCGCCGACTGGATCGATTGCAGCATCACGTGAAATGACGGCCATCTTGGCGCGCGAACCCGGATCACGAGATACGGCCTTGATCTCAATGATGCCGTCATAAATCTCAGGGACCTCCTGCGCGAAAAGCTTCGCAAGAAATGCCGGATGCGTACGCGACAGGAAGATCTGCGGGCCGCGGGGCTCGTCACGCACATCGTAGATATATGCGCGGATGCGATCCGAGTTGCGGAAGGACTCGCGCGGGATAAGTTCGTCACGACGCAGAAGGCCCTCGGCATTGCCGATTTCGACCATCATGTTGCCATACTCGGTACGCTTGACGGTACCGTTGACGATCTCGCCTACACGATCCTTGAATTCATCGTACTGGCGCTTGCGCTCGTATTCACGAACTCGCTGGACGATGACCTGCTTTGCGGTCTGCGCTGCGATGCGTCCGAAATCGATAGGAGGCAGCGGATCAACGAGATGCTCGCCAAGCTGAATCTCAGGCTGGAATTTACGGGCGATCAGCAGAGGAATCTGCGTATCCTCGTTTTCCACAACCTCGACAGCTTCGGTCCAACGGCTCAGACGCACTTCACCCGTCTTGCGATCGATGGTGGCGCGAATGTCCTTCTCGTGTCCGTACTTTGCGCGACCGGCCTTTTGAATGGCCTGCTCCATCGCTTCCAGCACTTCCTCACGCTCAATGTTTTTTTCGCGTGAGACAGCGTCGGCAACAAGCAGCAGTTCAGGACGGATAACAGATGTGTCCATCAGATCGGACCTCCAGCCAGCATAAGACGGGTCATCAGTTCTTCTTCCCCGGCTTTTTCGGATTCAGTTTTGGAGCACGACGCTTGGCTTCGCCGCTTTCCTCGTCAGACGCTGCAGCACCAACCCCGGAAAGGAGGGCGCTTGCCTCGATCAGCGCGTCAGTCAACACCAGACGTGCCTTACGAATTTCTGTCAGTGGCAATGCTACTTCGGAGCCGTCGTCTAGACGCATGATGGCACTGCCATCACGTGCACCGATTGCAGTTCCGGAAAATCGCTTCCGTCCATCCCGCGGGATTTCGAGCTCGACACGTGCCAGATGCCCGGCGAAGCGCTCCCAATCCTTGCCGCGCGTCAGCGGACGATCAATACCGGCCGAAGACACTTCAAGCATCCAGGCGCCAGGGATCGGATCATCCACGTCCAGAACAGCACCAACCGCGTGGCTGATCTGCTCGCAGTCTTCGACAGAAATGAGGGATCCGTTTGCACGGTCTGCCATGATCTGGATGGTCGGGGTTTCCCGCCCGAGCACCGAAAGGCGCACAAGCTCGAAACCCAGATCCGCCAGAGTCGGGGCGATGCGCTCCGCGATGCGGGCATCAAGGCCCGTCAGGTGGGGCAGTTCGATGTCAGATGAGTTTTGCAGCTGTGCCAAGACAAAAAAGGCGGCCCGCAAGGGCCACCCCCCGGAATAACGGAAGATGAATGGAATGAGACCTATGTAAGTCACATACCCGATGGATGCAAGGGTGAAGCCGATCTCAGCCCCTCTCTTGCGAGTCGAAAGATTTGTTTACACTTATAGCCGCCTCAGACGCTTGCGTTGTTACGAATGGCGGAGTGAGATGAGCAGCATAATGATACCAAAACCGGAACCACGCCCCGAACTGATTTCGCCTCAGGCTGCGCATCAGAGCAGAATGATGTGGGCCGGAGGCGGCCTTCTCGCGGCTATTACATTCGGCGCAGGGGCATTTTTCTACTCTACCCACGGCGGAAACACCGCCACCGCACCAGCTCCGGCCGTGTCGCAAAGCCAGAATACATCTGCTGCAAGCACCACGGACATGGCGGCGGCAGCCCAGTTATCGATGCTGCCGTCATCCCAGGCGGCAAAAGCTCTGGCGCACACCTCATTCAATGCGGATCAAAAGGCCCGCATTCTTGCCGCCGTCCAGCGCGGGGAGATGCGGCTCGTGCAGATGCCTGTACTTGATGCCTCTGGAGCCGCAGGGCAGATTATTGATGTGACAACGTCAGGTCTCACACAGCGCGTCGTTCTGACAGGTAAATTCCAGCCGCTTCTGTTGCCTATTGCGGTAGCAGGGCAGGTTATGGTGTCTCCTGTTACGATGCCTCATGCGCCTGCCCTGACCATTGGAGCGATGACTGCTCTTGGTCCTGAAATCCTGCCCAGCCTAACGGCACTGGACCAGCGTATCGTGCTCAGCGTGATCGTTCAGTAAGGAGAACACCCAGTGTTCAAGTCCCTGGTTCCAATGCTGAACCGCGCCATGCCTCTCATGATGGCCGCATTCCTGATCCTTGCCGTGATTCAGGTTGCGGTCATGCTTCATTTTTCTCCCGATTTCCTCTGGTCAGCGATAGAATGGGGCCGCCGCTTCTACCTGCCCATCGCAGGCATTGGGGCACTGCTGACGCTTTCGGGCCTTCTTTATGAAACTTCGGCAGAAAAACTGGCGCGGCAAGGTCTGCGACGCAGGAAAGGTTTGATGATGGACGTACTTAGCCGGTTGACCAATCGTGGAGTTCTTGAGGAGCTTATGGCCCGGGAACAGCGCGAAACAGTAATCGACGCAGAGGAACTGGCTGCATCCCTTCGCGCCCGGGTCATCGGTCAGGACCGTGTCTGCGAAGACATTGCGCAGCAGCTCCGCAGACGCCTCGCCCTTCAGGTGCGCGGCAAGCCGGTGGGTATTTTTCTGCTCGCAGGGCCTCCGGGTACTGGCAAAACATACCTCTCAAAGCAGATCGCCAAGCAGATGGAACGTCCCCTTCTGCATTTCGACATGACCCAGATGTCGAGTCCACACGCGGCGACCCAGCTTTTTGGCTCCCCCAAAGGCTATGTTGGCTCTGATACGTTTGGCCGCCTGACGGGAGGCCTTAAGGAACATCCTGACGCCGTCGTGCTTCTGGACGAGATCGAGAAAGCCCATCCCGATGTCTTCAAGAAATTCCTGACCGCCTGGAATGACGGGCATGTCACTGAAGCCTCGACCAACGAGCAGGTCTCGACCACCCGATGCATCTTTATGCTCACTTCCAATGTCGCAACAGATGCCCTGACGGACATCGCCGATCGTCTGGCCGATGAGCCCGACAAGATGCGTGGCGAGTCGGTTGAAGCCCTGCGTCGCGCCGGTTTTGCGCCAGAAGTTCTGAACCGCCTCGACCGTATTTTTGTTTTCCGCTCTCTACGTGGCCTTGATCTGGCACGCGTTGCTGCGCTTGAAATTGAAGCGATGATCGAAGGCTACGGCCTGCACGTCGAAACTGGTGGCATCGACCCGACGCTCCTGTTCCAGGTTATGCAGAAGCAAACCAATCTTGGCGCCGCAGCAAGCGCGCGCGATCTGGTGCGCTCCATTGAGGATATGGTGAGTGAGAGCCTGATCACTGCCCGCCAGCAGGGCGCCAAAATGGTCCGCCTGGTAACGGGGCCCGAGGGTGTCGAGGCGGAAATTGCTGCTGATACCGAAGCCCAGCGCAGCCGCATGAGCCGCTGATACCATGACGGCATTTGGACGCCTGTGGCGACGCGCTCCTGTCTGGCGCACAAGCCTTATCATGACAGTCGGCGCTCTGGGGATGGCGGCCTTCTACCCAACCGCCCCGGTTAAAAAAGCGCTTCCATGGCTTCCAGGCCATGCGCCCGGCGCCCACCCAAGCAAGGCGGGCAGCACCGCCTCCTCTGCGGCAGGGGGCCCTTCCGCTCCGGGTGTAGGTCAGGATGATGGCTCAGGTCAGGTCGGACTGCCGGATGTTGGCATTACCCAGCGCGGCAGCCTCCAGATTGCTGGGCGCACACTTCCCCTCCCGGCGGGGGACTGGCATCCGATTCTGATTGCCCAGACCGGGCCACACCGCGAAGTATCGCAGCAGGTTCTGGCGCGCACGGACCGTGGCGTTGTCTCCGGGGTGATCATCGTCCATGCAACGCAACAGGCAGTTCCGCAGGACGTTGCAACGGACCTTGAAACGCCCTGCCATGACGACCGAAATTATGCAGCGCGCATCACCAATACCGCCAATATTGAGGAATGCAGCTACACCGGGAACGCCGTTCTCTCAAACCATACGATCAGCACTGATCCGTTCATCACGGCAGCCTTCAATCGCATGTCCACACTCGGGTTCCCGATTCCGCCGCTGATGGTCAATGTTGGCTGGTATCACGTCAGCAAACAGGGAACGCAGGGTGTGCAGGTCGAAACGGTGGAGACGCTTGTCGCACCGATCGAACAGGGTTCCCGCCAGCTCCTTGCCCCGCCCCAGTACTGGAACAAGGCAAGCATTCATCAGAACCCTGATGCTGCACATTTCATTGATGCGCTGGATCGCTGGATGCTCAGCTGGTCAAAGGTTCTGCGGCAAGGCTTTGATGGAACACTGAATACGGCATCCCTTGTTCCACCACTGATCAACGACCCCTCCGCGCCCCGCCCTTCCTGAATCAGCTAAACTTCTTCCGTGCTGCCGCCAGCGAGGATGGTAGTTTCGTGCCCGGGGCCAGTCGTCCATCATCAAGCGGCTGCCCCAGCCCCGTCACAACGGGCACGACCCCGCCCCAAACCTGCAATTCGTAATCTTCTGGGCGGGCCTCTGCGGGAGGCGCATTACGGATTTTTGCTGAAGCCGCATCAATTGAGACTGCCAGCACACCCGTTGCAGCCAGTTCCCGCGGTAAATGGTCACGAACCTCCTCCATACGCCCCGGCAGCAGATGCTCCGTGATCAGTGCAAGGGCGCGTTTTTGTTCGTCAGGATCGGTGACAGCCCGGGCAATACCATGCACCACCGCGCAACGATAATTCATCGAATGATTAAACGAAGAGCGGGCGGCGACAATCCCATCCACATGAGTGACCGTCAGGCAAAGCGGCGCACCTTCGTCGATATTCCGGATCATCCGGGTGCTGGCGGCACCATGAATGTAGAGAGTCTCGCCATCGCGCGCATAGGCCATCGGCATGACCATGGGGCGTATGGAGCCCTCTTCTCCGGCCAGAAAACCAACATGCGCGACCAGCCCGACATCCAGAATCCCGTCGATCGCCTCCCGGTCATATACGGCGCGTTTGCCGTTTGCCCTGCCGGGCGATTGCATAAGGCGGCAGGGAAGGCTTCTCACCCATGACAACATCTCTCCTTGTATGAACAGAGGGGATGCTGCACACAAAACTGGTCTTCCATAAGATCCAATTTTTATAAAATCAGAGGTCCAGTTGCTCGAAAGATGGCTTCGGCTTGACCGCACAGACAACACCCCGCTTTCGGAACAGCTCTACAAATCCATCCGGCTGGCCGCCCAGGAAGGACACATAAAAGCCGGGTACCGCCTACCCTCGTCGCGAGCGCTCGCATCAACTCTGGGCATTTCCCGCAATACGGTGGGAACTGCCTACGATCTGCTGGCAGCCGAAGGGCTTCTCGCCACCAAGCCCGGCGCTTGTGCATATCTGTGTGTTCCGCCCGGCTTTTCCTTTCATGCAACACAAGACACCGTCACCCTCCCAACCCTGTCCATTACTGGCCAGAAGCTGGCACAGAACCGGCATCTGGGTGTGTTCCGCGGTGCTGACTTGTCATTTCGCCCGGGCCAACCAGATCCCACTCTCTTCCCGAAGGATGAATGGGGGCGTCTGGCGCGACGAGCCATGCGCGGGCTGAAAGGAGACGCGCTGCTTTATGGCGAGAGCACCGGCCTTCCAGAGCTTCAGGAAGCATTGTCCCTCCATCTTGCAGCAACCCGAGGCGTGCGGGTGGCACCTCGGGACCTGATGATACTGCCCACGGTGCAATCTGCCCTGTTCCTGCTTTCGCAGTGCTTCACAGAACACGGTGATACTGTATGGCTCGAAGATCCCGGCTATCCCGGCGCACGTATGGCGTTTTCAGATGCAAAGACGGATTTTATGCCCGTCGATGAGAACGGGGCAGACACGTCCGGCCTCATATCAACACCGAAGCTCATATATGTAACCCCGTCACATCAGTATCCGATGGGCTCTGGCATGTCGCTGGAGCGTAGACTGGAACTGCTCGAACGCGCACGCATCACTGGTGCAATCGTCATTGAAGATGACTATGACAGCGAGTTTCTGTGGCAGGGGCGCCCCATTCCCGCGCTACAGGCGCTTGGGAGCAGTGCGCCTGTCATTTATCTTGGAACGGCCGCGAAATCCCTGCTTCCGGGCCTGCGTCTCGCATGGATGGCTCTGCCGCCGGGCCTGATCGATACACTGCAACATGTGCAGCGCAATTTGGGTCTACTCGCAAATGTTTATGCCCAGAGCGCGTTCGCGCACTGGATCAGCGCTGGCCATCATCGCGCACATCTGCGGCGCATCAGCCAGATTTATGAAAAACGCTGCCAGACACTCACCCACCACATCCAGAACGAATGCGGCAGCCGGGTTGTCCTCCTCCCTTCACAAGGAGGACTGCAGATCGCAATCAAATTTGCTCCACAAATCGATGATCGCATGGTCGCAGCCTTCATGGCTGAGCGGGGCTACACCGTAACCTGCCTGTCCTCACTATATGGCGGCAACAGAGTTGAGCAGGGCCTCGTCGTCGGGTTTGCGCAAAGCAACGATAGGGAATGTCAGCGATTTTCACGCCTGCTTGCACAGGCCTTGCATCGACAGGTCAGTGATGCCCCGTCGTGCCCCCCATCCCCCGCCCCAGACGACGCTCCGCCATGCGTGCAAGCCTGACGAAAGGCAGCCCTAGCAACAGATACGCGGCGCCAACCATCAGACCAGTCCCGAAATAGTCGTAATAGGTCGAGGAGAGCCGCACATATGTCTGGCTCAGCTCCGTCAACGTAATGACAGAAACCAGCGAGCTGTCCTTAAGCAGCGAAATGAAGTCATTCGTCATGACCGGCACAACGGTCCGGAACGCCTGAGGCACGATAACAAGGCGCAATGCCTGAAAATGCGTCATGTTGAGTGCAATCGCGGCCTCCATCTGACCGCGGGGGACAGACAGAAGACCAGCACGGTAGTTCTCCGCTTCATACGCAGCATAGTTCAGCCCAAGCGCGAGCACACCTGCGACGAAGGGAGAGAGGCGAATCCCGAACGCTGGCAGACCATAGAAAATGAACAGCACTTGAATGAGCAGCGGCGTACCCCGCACGATCTCAACATAGACTCCCGCCACGAACCGCAATGGGGCTGCGCCATAATGCCGGGCCAGAGCAAGAAGCAGCCCTAGCCCCACGGCAATGATCATGGCCAGCCCGGATACAGCCAGCGTCATCAGGGCGCCCTGCCCTACAAGCGGCAGGAAACCGGCATAGCGTCTGGCGAGGAAGACCCATCCACTGCCCGTACTGCTTGCCATGGCTTCGCGGTAACGGTTCCACTCATCCGGCGCGATATTTGGCTCGGACATGTCTCCCGTATAATTCGCCATCAACGGCGTCCAAAGATTCCAGCGCGCCAGAATATGGTGGAGCGTACCATCCTTGATCAGCTCGCCCAGAGCCGCATCCACCTGATCTCGAAGGGCGCGGTTGTTCTGGGAAAAGGCTATTCCATATTCCATGCTGCCAATCGGCTCACCAACCAGCTTCATATCATCGGAAATGGCACCGTAATAAAGCGCGATCGGCGCATCCAGCAGAATGGCATCAAGCCGACCGTTCCTCAGATCGGAAAACGCGTTGGTCTCCTCCTCATACGAACTGATCGTCACCCCGCCGAGCCGATGCAGCATCCGCTCGGACGTCGTATCCTTGAGCGTCCCGACCTTATGGTTTTTCAGCGCCTCAAGTGTGTCCAGCCCCGTCTCATCCTTTCGCAGGATGATCCGCTCGCTCGTGACATAATAGGGACGTGAGAACAGGACCGCAGCCTTGTGCTCCGGGGTCATCTCGATCCCGTCCACAACCATCGCATAAAGGTCGCGTGACAGGCCGGGGATCAGGCCATCCCAGTCATTCTGGATGAAGCGCGCCTTGCGGTGCATCTTCTGCGCAAGCGCGTCCACCAGATCCTTCTCGAACCCCGTAATGCGTGATTCATGCGCAGGGTCGTGAAAGACATAGGGCACATTGGCTTCACCATCCGAGGCCCAAGGCAGATCTGTTGCGTCTTTCGCTCCCGGCTCCGCATGGAGTTGCGGTGCAAGAAAAACCAGGAGCATCAGAAGGGAGAAAAGCGCCCGCATCACAGGAGCGTCCGCAGGAAGCGGCGTGTTCGGGCATCCTTCGGATCAGCGAACATCAGATCGGGATCTCCACTCTCAACGACTTCCCCGCCCTCGACATACAAAACGCGATCAGATGCAGCGCGCGCAAAACGCATGTCATGAGTTACGACGATCTGGGTCATGCCATCCTCGTCAAGCGCACGCATGACGGACAGCACTTCCTCTGAAAGTTCAGGGTCCAGTGCCGATGTCGGCTCGTCATACAGCATCACCGAAGGTTTCATGGCGAGCGCCCGCGCGATGGCAGCACGCTGCTTCTGTCCGCCGGAAAGACGGTCCGGATAGCGCTCCTTGACGGCACCCAGCCCCACCTTCTCAAGCAACTCGCACGCAATGGCCTGCGCCTGCTCCCGGGCCACACGCTTAACCTGAATTGGCGCCATCATGACATTTTCAAGAACAGTGCGATGAGGGAAGAGATTGAACGACTGAAAGACCATTCCGACATGCGCCCTAAGCCGGTGCGCCTGCGCTTCATTGGCGCGACTCCAGCTTCCCTGACACGCCAGCGTGACATCTTCGATTCGAACAGAACCCGCGTCCGGATGCTCCAGAAAATTGAGGCACCGCAGAAAAGTAGACTTCCCGCACCCTGAAGGGCCAATGATCGAGATCAGTTCACCGCGTTCCACATCAAGCGACAGGCCACGCAGCACATCGTTGCTACCATACGACTTGGCGATCCCATTCGCCTGCAGCACCAGATCAGTCAGTTCAGGACATCCTATACAAAGACTGCGGCCAGCATGCCGCTCTGCCGCTCATAACTGACCTTGGCGCGCATATCGAGACCCTGCTCCCCCGGAAGTCCGGCTTGGAAGACGAAGCCTCGAGCGAAGTTCCTGCTTTACACACTTGCAGGCAGCCTTCTCCCGGTCTCTAAACCACTGACCAGACGCAAGAGGGCTGCCGGGAAGGCGACATGAACATTTCTGCGCAAACAGGCGATGGCCTGACCGCTCAACATCTTCTGGATGTCCGCGACCTCACGGTTTTTCGTGGAGATCGCCTCGTTCTTGATGGCGTTTCGCTTCATCTAGATGCTGGCGAGGCCATGATCCTGACCGGCCCGAATGGCGCAGGAAAATCTACCCTCCTCCGCACCATCGCAGGCCTGCGTACGCCTGATTCCGGCACCGTTATCCGCAAGACAGAACTCGCATGGCTGGGCCATCAGGACGCCCTCAAGCCCGGTCTGACCTTATCGCAAAATCTTGCTCTGGCGGTGAAGCTGGGCTCAGGCTCTCTTGAAGAAGCCTTGGACGCTCTGGATCTCACAACTCTCGCAGACCTTCCCGCCCGCCTCCTGTCATCCGGGCAGAAG
>Ga0157363_1000387_pt1 | contig 33338 bp, 15 predicted proteins | sample AttsexASBM1_FD_111477 | JGI IMG/M metagenome (GOLD analysis project Ga0157363, IMG submission 111477) | Fungus gardens microbial communities from leaf cutter ant in Ribeirão Preto, State of São Paulo, Brazil - Atta sexdens ASBM1 | ecosystem: Host-associated > Fungi > Mycelium > Unclassified ... | reverse complement strand
AATAAAATTAAATAATACAAAGAAAAATACAATTTCATTATATCTTGTAATAGTGCTTATGTGTTTTATTTTAGTGTTTTATGTGTTTTATTTTAGAATCAGTAACTTGGAATCTATCAATGCCTCGTTATTCAAACAAACGGCGTTCTTTTTAGTTTTATCTGCTATCTGTAGTCGAGAGAAAGTACGTGTGATGCCCAAGGCATCTCTGTACACGTATACAGGTGAAGCGCGTTCGTTCCACGGCAGGTGTTGATTACGCTTACGGCAACAGAAGGGAGAAACCCGGAGGCCGGTTTCGCGCGGGTATTGTGCTCGCGAGAAGGCGGTAATGGCCCTTTAACCTATAACCCCCCCAAGTAATTACCGAGTTAACCGATGCAAATTACAATAATTTGCGCCAAGGAAGTGGCCGCCCTTTCCGCCCTCATCATCTTAACCCCATCTCGATTTAGCTTTTCAACCCCGCGCCGGTCATTCTTTTCGGTGCTAAGCGAATCGCTTCCAACGCGCGCCTGAATCTTCATCTGCATTTTTTATGCCTCTTAAAGTTCCGTTCGTCGTTCGCGCACGGATGAAAGCTTACGCTCCGAATACTCTCCTCATATTTTTAGCACATATCACAGCTGTTGAGACTCACGCGCCATCGAGCTTGACGTTTCTATGTCGATGCGTTAGTGATGTTGGCGAGCAAAACATTTATTGACTGGCAACATTTTTTTCATCGAACCATCCATCCACACCATATAAGAGATAAGACATCTTATTTAAGGATACGAGAAATTTATTTTTAGAACGGTTTATCACAGGATTTTTATGGCTTTGCGCGCGTTTGAGAAACTGTCAATCAACAAGCTTCGTGATAAGCCAGCAATCCGTTGGATTTATTTCTACCTCAGTGCTCAATAAAGACATATGAAGTGGATTCTTTAATAATACTTCAATACTGAATATACTCTCTGCACGAAAAGCGTGTCAACACAATAATTATGTACATGCGAATCGAGTCGAGATATCCCGATTTATCGCACAAAAAATAGGTAGAATAACATGGATGTTAATCATGAAATAGTATGATTATAACTGTATACTAAGGATCGAAAGAATACGCGTGGAAATAATTTATCGAACGATAAGGATATATTTAATAGCCAATATCACAGCATATGGGGCAAACGTATATATCATATTTCTGTGTATCTTATAGAAATTTTATATCGCGTGCATTTCGTGCTTACAGCATACTCGACCACAATTGATATCGTTTGTATGTATTTTACGCTCAATTATTTTCTCCGACAGTCGGCCGTTCCATTGCGTCACGCACGCTCGATAACCTGTATATATAGAGACGATGTTATCTCGCTTCTTTAAAGGCGATAATTCGTGAGCGTGTCTTTCGCGAATAGCGCGTACGAATGCGATACGTGTCTCGGAAACAATGGTCTAATATACGTACATTTGTCCTGCTTGCACTAATACTTTTCTATATTCTCTGATACTTGGTACGCAGTATCACGTTCGCGTATACATATCATAATAAATCGCGTTTTATAGCCAACACGTATATTGCAGTAATAGCTTCCAGCGACGCGCCGATATGCGAAAAATGTTTGCTAAATAGTTTGTTAGATCGATCGTAATGCTGGTGGGCGCGAAACAGTTAGATTGCATGAGTGTGAGGAAAATTTATATATTTCTATTCGGATTTTGTTGTATCACTTAACGTTATTATTATGTGCTATTGATAATTCCACGATCGAAATCGTCTTTCTCAATTCTCTCGTTTCTCTCCATTTCAACTGAATGATCAATGAAAATTTGATTATTGAATAATTTCCATAAAATGAATTTGAAACATAAGCCCGGTGCAATTTTTTTCGCTATAATTCTAAAACGGTAGCAAAAAGACTGAAAATTTATTGGAGAGATATGTATGTCTATTATTTTTAATATCTTCAACATTTTCAAGATATAAAAAAATATAAAAAAGTTATGAAATAAAAATGTTAGAAATTTAAAAAAACGTTAAATAATGATTACTTTTGACGACTTGAAAATAAAAAGCTACGGTAAAAATATTTATTTATTCAAATTTAAATTTATTAAACTAATAAAATAAAAAAAAATTTTTAGAGTGTGTTATTTGTCGAAAGGTTTAAAGCACCTTTCATACAACAGTCTTTTGTGCAGTAAAAGCATCCTTTTACACAGTAACGCTTGCAATAAAATTACATTGCGTGCTATCTTCTGGAAATAAAAGCGTGGAACTATTTGATTGCGCACGGTCCTATCAACGATTGATCCTCGAGGGTGCAAAATCGCATCAAAGCCGTAATTTGAGTGAGACCGTCGATCGCTTTTGCCTTTCTGAAATCTACGTCCTTTTGTACGCGCTTCGACGAGGAACGCGATGGGAAATGACATCACGTTTGATATGCGGCACGTAGCGCGTGGCGACGCGACGCAGCGTGCGTCTGCTGGAAGCAAAGTTTTCCGATGGCATGTGTCGAGAGGCAGGTCCCGATGGTTATGCAAAGGGATCGTCGAAGGGAAGGATCTCGGGCACGCTATGACAAATGACAAACCCGTCAAGAATAGAGCGGAAACTGGGTGGATGACGACGAGGGGCGAAACAGCAACGTAACAGAAGGGTGATGACGGAGCCGGTTCTCGCAGAATGCGCCGAACGCATCTGATGTTGTTTAAACTTTGTGGTTTACCTGCTCGCTGAACTTTACACTTGCCGGTGCAAGTGTTATAGTTTGCCAGATCGCTGGAAGCTATCGCGCACCGGCGTGGCACGGGGTGGTAGACCAGGGGAAGAGAAGAGAATGCGCTGGGTCAACGGAGGTAATTAGCGTACACGTTGGAATATAAATCATGCCGGAAGGGGGCTGTACGAGAGGTACCGCAGACCGTTTATTAATTTGTAATTGCGATCCTTCGGATGTATAGCTTTCCGAAAATTGCAGGTCTTGCCGCGAGACTCATTGCTACCACGGAGATTTTAGCGTTAACTAGATACTTTCTTCCGGTCATCTGCGGTTGTCTTCGAACTTGTTGTATATATATATATATATATGTATTGTATATATATAATATATATCGATCTCCTATATTAGTGCTTTCACACGGTTCTACGAGGACCTTTGCGGTTACCTGTCGATCTCGTTCCCATGTCGTGAGCGAGCCGCGCTACATCATCGACGAGCGTTTAACCGAACCGTTCAGACGTGACGACTTTTAGTTGCTTCCTGATTGTTGCATTCGACATGTTGATACCCAATGATGGAGTGAAGGAAAAGATTGCGGTTAGGATCGGCAGGTTAACTTTTTCGTTAATCATGCAGTTTAAAAACAGCACATTAATTAACAATCAAAGATATATTATTAAATATACTTTTGGACTGGTAAACTAATAACTTACATTGCTGATTTCTACTTGAGTAGAAATAGCATAAAGAACTAGCGTGTATAATGATATAAATGTTAACATTACCATAAGTATACAATTGCAGACTAAACGTAGGTATTTCATAATAACTCTAATCAGTTACTAATATGTATAATTCATTACAATGACATGTAATGAATTATGTGTATCTAAAGTAGATCTCACATACACAACGAAGAGACATCGGAAAGGTAAATATTAATTTTCGTACGAGGATTGAATAGTAGAAATGAGCCTCGCGAAAGCGCACACCTTATCGTCTTCTTATCGTACTCGGCTATTCGAGTAAACGAGGGTTCGCGATGAGTTTTGAAAACGAGGTCGTGCTAGGGGAACGCTATTAACCCATCTGTCTTTCTTGCTAATGATTGTGCGGCCACGTGACGCTGCGCAGTTTCGACATCGGGCAATCTTGCACCGACTCATCGTTTATTTCTGGAATCGGCGGCGAGCTCTCTTTGAGAGATGTCGATCCATCTGATAGAATTAATAGACATCAAAATCGGGCAAACTTTGCCACTTACTGGCTTGATCGGTTCCCCGTGTTTCTTCCGCGGTTTCTTCATCCGTTATATAATCTATCAGCTTTCCACACGACGGCTCTGACCTGCCTTAAGTCTCCTATGAGGAAGCTTCACCTCCTCACCAGGCCGACCTACCATAATTTATCGGTCCACGTGATGGAGCCTAGACGGGGAGGTTTCCATCTATCATTATCGTGAAGCGAAGCCATCTCTTTCGTGTCTTCACTCTTTTCTCGTCTTGCCTCCTTTATCGACGTGCAAGAAAACACTCTTGTCAGTGTCTCAGCATCGATCTTGCTCCGCTTTCGATGCTCTCCCGCAAGAAGCTGTTGTCGACTGTATGTGGAATTATTCTTTGAAAGAGTACTTCTTGTTTGTCTGCGGTTACTGTTTCAGTAGAGCGTGTAAAGCAAAAACTTTTCCAAACGCTAGCGAAATAGTTTCTGTTTGTCTTCCACGACGACTACTATGATGGAGATTTGATGACACAAATAAACATGCTATGCAAAAGTAAACATGCATTTACAAACAGAAATTAGAACTTTTTTCATTCTGCTCACGCATAGAAGATTATGCTTGAAATTAAAGTGATAGAGATTACAGATTTTTAATTAATTTTGAAGTTATACAACGTATATAAAAGATATGAAATATAATGCAAAGATTCAAGCACGTTTGAAAATTTAAATTAACTATCTCAATTTTTTGAACGTTTATTAAAATTATAAAGTTTGTGACTCAATTTTTATCTTGCTCATAAATATAACCAAAACTAAATTTTTCTACTATAATCTATATTCTTGCAATATTTTATTTTCAGATTGAACAATATTGCATTATGAATGTAGTGTAAATATAAACATATACAATATAAGAAAAGTACAACATTAAATATATTGAATTATAGCATCAATTCGATATGAAAAAAACATTTCTAATTTACGGATGTATTTGTATATTTATATACGTGATGACATTAATAATAACATTATTATATCAAGTAACAAACAGTACGTTGCATTGTTAATAATATGTCAATGTACAGCGAATATCAGCGTGATATTATTACCGCAGTAGAATACATCTCTATCAGTTCTCTATTGAAAAATTCAGATACATGCGGGTCAGTGGATGACCGAAATCAGCGAGGCATATAGGAACGATGTGTATGTGAAAGACCCTTCCATACGCGTCTGTACACTGTAATTATCGAGGATTTCACGCTAAGGTGATAAGTGATGTCGATTTCCATGGGCCTTGATCAACGTTTATGTCGATAACGACAGTTTAAGCGCCGTTTCGTCGCTCGCCGAGATCGCGTCGCGCCACGCTGCGCCATACCGTACGATAACGCAATGGGATCGAGAAATTTAATTAAGGGCCGACGTAATTTCTCGCCGACTCTTACCGTTAACGACCTTCTCACGGCGCTCGTCCTTTTATTATTTGCCGGCGTATCAGCGCGAACGACTCGATGAAATTATCGGCACTGTAGCCGGCGTCTTCTGTACTTTGCCCGGACTTCATCGTCGCATTTTACCCGGCTTTAAACCGCCCGCGCCCTTAATTTCGTTACTAGCGCTCCTGTCACGTTATACTGCGATAACCGCGGGTCACCCGGTTTAACGACTCGCTGTGAGAAGATGCCGGCTATCGTTAAAGCGTCATCGTTTCATGATATCCGGTCGCGCCGTTCCTTTCTCTTCGCTGCGTCTCTCAGGAGGGAGTAAGATAGTCTTGCTGAGGCAACCGATATCATTTCTGCTGGTCGTTGTTCCCGGTAACGATACGAGCGGGAGCTGTCGTCTTGATCTTGCGTCGAGAGCTCACGGATACACTCTTTAACAGCGATGCTTTATTTATCTCTGCATGCTTGTCGTGGAAGTGCAAGGCATGCAAGGTTGATACATAAGAAAGGGATTGTAGTCTCGTTGCATGCCACACAAAAGTGCACGTACCGAGCGTACCAATCGCTTGTGAAATCGTAACGAAGGAGATCCTGTATAGACAATGCCGGTATTTGTTCCAATATGACGCAGACAATTTAAGACACTATGTTACTATTATCTCTACAACAACTGGCTGAAAAATATCCCATTTATTTAAATATATCGTTCATCTCAATCTTCTGCTTATCATATGTTAAGTAGCTACTTTCATCGCTGAAGGCACTTAGCATCCAAATGCACTTCTCAGTCATCTTCATTTAATATCACTTAGCATTCATACTTTGCTCATGATTCATCGTCAAACTTTTAATTTACATTCATGTTTAATTTTTTTTTACTATTTTTTTACATTCTCTTTTGAATTTTTATTAATTTTTATTTTTATGTAGATATATTAATCGCCGTTGCCATTATACATTATATACGTTTGCAGTAAACTCTTATATAATTTAGATACTACAGTAAATGATAAGCACAGACCTCTATATATAAGGAAACGACATCTACACATAGCATGTATACATCAATTTATATTGCAATTTCTCTCACTAATGTACGTGGCTCGTAATCGCTGACGCAATGATATTTCATGTTATCATAGCACTCATTCGGATTTCTCGACACGAAGCACTCAGATCATTCGACTGAGATAACTCTATCGATTAGGTGCCTAACTATTTTACTTTGCTTCAACATCTGCGGAATGACGTGGCTAATAGATAACGTTTGTCTTAGCATCAGCGTAAATTGTAAAATCGATTGCTGTTTTATAACATGATGGGATATGCTATTTTTTATCGATATCATTTTTAATAACTTTAGCAAATGGCACAAAAGAAGTTTACATTTCAATTTTACATAACTTTTTAAAAAGCAATTAAATTAACTTGTTACACTATTTTAATTTTTTTATTTGAAATTATTTCAAATCATTTTTTTAATATTTTTTCACAGTTATCTTCTATAATGGAAAAATAAAACAAAATTAAATAAATTTAGGCTCTTCCGAAATAAATCTACCAACAAAAATTGCTTATGTAAGAATTAAACATTAGATTGTGATATGTACATTAAATTTATTCAATGTAACATCATGAAATATAAAAAAGACCACTTTTTTAAAGACACTAATTCATAAATTACTAAACTTAATAAGTTAATAGTTATATCTCCTTACACGTTCAATGTTAGTAACTTTAACAACTATGCAATGTTGAAGGACTTTACGTTTCTGATAGCTCATCGAAATTAATGCCAGCTTTCCATTATGTTCCTCGAGATTAGGCTCTCCAATTCAATTTGTTCGTGACGTAAGCACGGGCAGTGAATTACGAAAGGTTATTCCCGGTTAAGCCTTGCTTATCAACGGAGACGAGGGATGCGCAGGCGTTGATTTACGATCACGCGTGCGACCTTTCAGGCGTGACTTGGACAAGAAAAAAAATTGCATTCTCTATCAAGCGCCTAGGGGTCGTACAGTAACGCAGGTGCAGGGTAACAGCTTGCTTGCTTGCTTCTTAGGTATACTGGACAGATGCTACAGGTACGCAGCCGGCTGCCTCATCAAAGACCATCACTCGCATTATGACTACATCATATAGTCGGGAATTACTTCCCGAAACTTGCGGCAGTTGTTCATCCTTTTGTCTACCGACGACAGACTTTATGAACTGACTCTGTCACAATGACAATGTATGACAAACTTTTGGAAATATTGAAAACATGCTGCATTTGAACATGTTTTTTCGAATAGTAACGTTACATTTCATTTTTCAATATTTCTAACAATTTACAAACTTTTCAATATTATGAAAAATATTAACGGATTAGTTGAAATCAATTCATTGGATTAAATTTTTTTATTTAAGAAGATTGTTTAATATTATTTTGATCAATTAATTAAAGAAACGAAACGAATAATTTGTTTTTATGTATGATTCGCATGTAGATTTTGAGTGACGTTTGATTCATTCGTTTCGTATAATCCCTTGGCGATTGATAAGTTTTTCTTTGAAGCGTGTGCGTGTCGAGACCTCATTTCCAAAGTGCGTCGCTTCTGCATGGAGCCGTCCAAGGTCGCGTGAAAAGAGACCTGAGACGAGACCACCAAGGCTACGTCAAGGTAGTACAAATGATCGTCTTTTCAATATCCGAGTCACTTAATCGGAACAGATCGACAAAGTGCAATCAACCGTTTGACACTCGTGACCAATGATGTCCTTTCTTACATAAACTGCGGAGTTTCCATACGGAAAAAACATTTAACGTTTGTTTGTAAACGTAGTGTCTGTGCTGATATGAATCATTTATCGTTATTCTGTAGATGTAACAATAATTTGCATTATCATAAATTCATAGATAGAAATCATGAAGAATTGTTAATAAAAAACAATTGCTCGCTATTAATGTCTTAAACTCTTTAAAATTTTTATAATAAATTTAGTAATGATAGAAACAGTATTTACAGAAAATAACATAATTTACAGAAAATAAAAAATTTAATTTTTATTTTTCTGGCAATTAGACATAATTTTGTAAATCATAATTTTTATATAGAATATTCATAATTAACCTGCTGAAATTTGTAAATTTCATGATAATTTTAACATGATTTTTAATTTAATAAAAGTTTTATAAAAATAAAAATTTTTTCTATTTAATGTCTATTAAATTTATCAAGAATTTTATTTATAAATCATTAAAATATGAATTTTGGTAAAATTAATGGAACACATAAATTCAATTGAATGTAAGATTTTTATTCAACTTATATGAACCATATGAGAAACAATTCTATTCTTCTTCAAATTGTGCCTAATGATGCATGTTCCATTTCTGCAGAGCGATAGTCTTTTTAGAAGACAATTTTATCTTTTTCAGAAATATTCATAGCATCAAAGTTATGTCATCTAGTTTTATTACATATATACTATTGTGTATTGCAATTTTCAAAATCAAACTAGTTTTTGCATGAAAAATTTAAATTTGTTTATCAATTTTTTTCAATATAACACATAGACTAAAAAACTAAAGGTAAAATAAAAAACTAAAAATTACTTTATCCCAGTCGTAGATAAAAAACTATGAACAATTTTTACAATATATATCACTTGTGCAAGTATTGATTTCTGCTATCTGTTCTGGTTATTATTATACATTTTTTAAATCGTTTTTAATAGATATAACATTCATGATTTTTTTATTACAACTTTAAAACAATGAGTATTATGCAATTTAATAATTTAATTTAAGAAGATGTTCCACTTGAATTTTGAGCAAGCTAAAATGTCAGGTTTAATAAACGTATTGTTTTTTGTCATAATTCTATTAATATAGTCGTCACAGGTGTCGAACGAAAGAAATAGCATAAAAGTGAGACAGATGAGAAGGAAACAACGAAAGATCCTTTCGAGCGACCATGTGCGTAAGTACTCGGGATGAACGGTGTCTCATTGCGGTTCTCGAAAACACCTGAGTCGTGAAACTGTCAGTTAGGTGCATTAGTCATGTCTAAAAGGAATGCCACAAGCATGGCTATGTAATCTCAGATCTACCTTTGTTCCAACATGGTCTTTGTTCGAAGCAAACTGATGTAATCGTTGCCAGTCAACAGTGACAATGTTAATCTTCTGGCACGCGATCCATAGAGCGAAGATACGACAATAACATGATTTATTCAGAGTCCATCAATACTGATAAATAACGTTTGATACGCAAATATTGGTTTCTATTTTTTTATATAGAGAAGTATGTAGAAATGTACAAACTATGAGAAGGTAGGATGGTGAATTATGTCTTAAATTATTTTTATTGTTGTTGAGGATTCGTTAAATTGTGTAATTTAATATTTCGGAACAAAACACGAAAAGAATGGTTTTGCTGAAGTATCTAAAAGATTAGATATAGATCTGATAATAATTTTGTTAGATTAAATTAAAATTATTATATAGGACATTTAAGTATAATTTTTGGCATTCTAGCAGTCAGCTTGAGCGTTTTACATAATTATTTTAAGGATCTAACAATTTTTCAGATCTATACCTATTTAAATTTTTTTAATACTTTAGTAGAACTGTTCTTTCCGTGCAGTATTGATTATTTTTTTTTTCTCTTAATTAATATTAGTATTGTTTGAATTTTCTTGTCTTAGAAAGCTTCAAACAAATAGTTCCTCGTAATATTAAAAAATTTACTTGATATGCATTCTGCTCACACATTTTGCGAACTTATTTGCGAAAGGAACAGTTGTGAGAAATGCATGAGAGCGCATTAGTTTATAACATGGCACAACGATTTGCAGCCTTTCACGAACAAAATTCTTTCCTTCGCAAGTGGCAAACGACGTACAACACGGTAAAGCTCGAGCGCAATTGTAAACGTTGGAAAGAATTGTCCGGAGCGAGAAAATTTCAGTCGCGAAATACTACTTCTAACGACGTATTTGCGAATCAACCCTCTCACTCCCATATACAGACTGACCTGTTTTCCTCCGGTTGAAAACTTCACTGCGATGCAAAGTTCGGTCTTAAAATAGCACATTGCTCGCCAGCATTTGAATAAAGACCAGAATTAAAGCCCGACTTTAATTTTGAACTGCAGCAGGACAAAGTCTCGCGCACGTTTGCCACAAAAGGAGTTTGAATGTGCGCGCAATTGATTGTGCTTCAAGGCTTATATACAGGCGCGCACGAGCCGCGTGTGTAATATATAATTAAAATTCGCGAATCATACTTATTAAAATTAATGCCGGCGCATTACAATAAAGTATACAATCTCGTTTGCGCTCGGTCTGTTACTTCACGTTACTTCATGACTCGCGCGTACCGTATAATTTTTCCGTTCCGTTTCTTTTTACTCGCGATCGTCGTTGATGCAAAAGAGGATTGCGTGCTGCGAGGATAGTTAGGGGATTTATTCGCCGGAGGAAGTGAATGAGGGTGTAAGAGCGGGGCAAAGACACGTGTATGTAAGGAGTATGGAATACGTGTTGCGAGTGTAGGAGACCTCTTACGCGAAAGCCTCGAGGACCAGACCGGATCACACTAATTAAATCATACTCAGAGCCACCGTAGTGCTAAGCTATCACGTAGCATGTGCTCTCGCACGCTCTTTGATACATTCCAATCCGTCCCGTATTCATATTTTATCGACATACGAATTTGTAAACATGTCTTGCCGTGAGATAGAGGTAAGTTACGTTCCGCTGGAAATTGTTCGGCTATCATTACAGCCGCAGTAAGCCAAGCAAGTTTATTGAACAGCCTTCGAAAGCCTGAAATTACCATCGTCATCGATGAAGAGCATGTACCGTGGTCAGAAGGAGGGAGGGGTATACTTTATTCGCTACGTCCACGCGCTCGTCGTTCTGACTTTTTTAATTAAAACGTCGCTGCAGGTAGCGGTTGAACGACCCATGCATCCGCTTTCATCCGTATCCCCCAGTCCGGCTTTTTTTCCGCGGGCGTTGCAGTTGACTAAAATCGAGTAAGCCAAATTAATTAGTTTTAATAATTCATGAATCACGTTTGACTTGTGAGCGCGAGGCAGTTTGCTTCGTTTCTACGAGTAAATAACGCGAACGGTGGTACCGGAACATTTTTCTCTTGATTAAGCATTCATATCGCAAAGCGAGTGATACTCACCTTTCGCTGTGTCTCTTATTCTCTCTCTCTCTCTCTCTCTCTCTCTCTCTCTCTCTCTCTCTCTCTTTCGTTTTCTCCTTTCTATATCTGCCCTATGCTCCTATTTTGCGTCATCTCGTTCACTCCAGAAATGCGTTTAGCATTGGTACTCTTCTGGCGTAGAGTTTTAATGGGATCGCAGTCGCGAACGACCTTGTTGAGCAAGAGGTAACGTAGGAAAAACTAATCCCTTGAAAATCCTACTGCTGTGTAGTGCGAGAATTACGCGGTCAACGAAGCGTGCCGAACGCACTCCACTCGTATTTCCATTCAACGACAGAGCACCAGTTCCAATTACGGGCGCAATTGCACTCGCCAATTCGTGCTAAAGGGACTCACGTCTCTCGCCAAATCGACAATGTAATCAAGATGTATCCGTTTCTGGACACTTTTCCTCGAGAACTCTCGAGACACGTATCGATACACGTATCGATGAAACGTTTTATAAATTGAGAGCTATTCTTTCAGCACTATTTTACAGTACAAAGATTTTTTTTTAAAACGTGACAACGTTTTTAATATTGAATATAAAAACATAATTTTCTAATTAACGTGTAAAAACCGTGATACATTCAAGTATTCTTTATTTATCATCATTGTAAAGAATAATAATTCTTACTTAATATCTAAACGCACATCATCGATTTGACGTTTGGTACAAGTGGCTTAAAAAATTATATTTATGATATAATTCATGAATCAAGATATTTCTTAAATAGGTTCATATATTCCTAATAAATTTTAATTGGAGGTAGAATTACAACATAATTTAAGGTAGAAAATTAATAAAGTTTTTTAAATATTCCTTGTCACACTTGTATATTGTTGAAATATATTACGATTAATATGTGACAAAATTTTTGTCTGGCATTTAATGAAAAGTTATATCAGTTTATTATGCATATTAATTATATTAATGATTACTTATAACATTTTATCTATTATAGAATATTCAAATATAGAAGCAGCTATTGAATGCGAAACGTTATTTAATTTTGGAGAAATCTAATTTTTGTATAGAAAAAAAATCTCGTAATATATCTTCTTCTCTCTATTTGCACATATGAATAAGTAATATTTTTCGTGAATATGTACTTGATATAAAAAGTTACGTTTTATTTCTCTTCCTTTCCTTTTTGACCTTATTCAGAAATATCAACATTGCGAGATGGAATTTGGACACACTCGTTGCTACTAAATCGCAAGACAGTTGAAAGAATCGTTTAGCACGCATTGTGGGTCTGTGACTTGGACGTGTATATTTGTATATGTATATGTATATGTTTGTATACCTAGAATATTAAGACATGATGGTATGTGCAGACATCGAGGGATTTGGTGACCTGGCGAAATGTCTACCGTTAGCGACGTGCACGAAACGCGCAAGAAAACGTGCGGTGAAGTGCGAGCGCAGAAAGCTGAAGATATAGAAAACGAGAGACTGTAATACGATGAAGGAGGAACGATGGAGAGCATGGAATAAACGGATTGACTAAAGGGAGAAGGTGATATGAATTTGAGACGTGAAGAGAAATGGTGATGTAGGAATTGTACACAGGACACCACACCAAGGTTACGGAGGAATTTTTTAATCACGGATTCCTGATGTAATTTGAAGTCGAGTCGATATTTCAGTGCAGCTTTCCATAATGTCGATAAGTTCCATACTCTCGATATTAATTTTTACACTGATATTATTTATATGCAAAGGCAGAACTATGCGGCCAATTTTTGCGTTTCGGAATGCAAACTGATTGCAACGAAGACATATTTTCACAACGTTGTTTAAAGACGATCTATTCTATCGCAATGTCTCCTTTCAATGTTTCCCAAGTTCTCCTCGCTGGAATGCCCCGTGGCGGGAACATCTAAGGCGCAATATTGTTTCTTTCGACATTTTAATTGCCTTCCAGATACTCGCAGCCAATCTGTGGTGGAATCCACGGTCCGTCCACCGTCGTGCCATTGGCGGTAACATCTCGCCACGGTATCTGAGCGCCGAATTCCACCTGCAAACTCATCTCTCCTCCCGACTCCCGATACACGTGGTCTGTCGCGTTCGCTTCGTGTTATCCCCTAAGCGGCTCTTTAATTGGTCCAGGGACTCCTTTGTAATCCGGCGCGTGGAACTCGCCGGCCGTTTCGATGCGGGCGTTCTCCTCGCTCCGGTTTCCTTTTCTGTCTCTTTATCACAGCTCGCTTTCGATACCGCGCGACTCTTCGATCCGATCTGTACGGAATACGAACGGGAGACCGCGTGTGAGAAAAAGCGGATCCCGACGCGTAGTGGCGTAAACTTTGAATACGGTATCGCGTAACACGGCTTCTATTATGGCTGATGTGGCATTCCGTTATATTTCTTAACCCTTTTGCCCCGAGGAAAGAGAAAAAGTTTGGGAAGTTGTTCGTTGGCGCTGGCTGGCAGTTGTGCCCGTTGAAAACCAGTTAGGAAAGATAATTAGCGTAAGCTGCAAAGTCGTACCGTTAAGAAGTTTTAGTCAACGAATCTTTTACGTTTTTGCGGCATCTTGGCTTAAAATAATCGAAATTACGTAATTTTATTTTCTTGAAGTCTTTTTACGTCAAACAAACTATTGTATTCGTGAACGTTACATAATTTAATATATACTTTAATATATACTTTATTTTAAATAGACTATACTAATATATCTTAAGTAAAATGTTGGCTAATAGAATTAATAGACTAAATAATTAATGAATATGTATAATATTTATCATATTTCTATTAGTTTTGATAGTATTTTATTAATATTATCACTAAATTGAGTTTTAAACATTTTGTTATATTTAAAGAAACAATCATTGATTAATATAAATTGTGGTAAGTATATCGCATAACACAAATACATCAAATCATACATCAAATCAAAAGGAATACAATTAGATTTTCTGTTGGGTAAACACTGATTTTTTTATTTTATTGGCAGCAACATTTGCTGGCAACTTATTCATCAATTCATTTCGCTCTATGTCGATTTCTCCAGATCCCGACGTCGATATATGTATATCGTAAATATACTTCACGAAAATGGTCACGCACTGTCGTATTGCCCAGATGTCACGATAATTTTTCACGTGTTTTTGACTCCCAATCCTTCCAATCCTCTTCTCTCTCCAAAGATAGATCGTTCTCGTCATCAGCGTCGTCGCCATCGCCACCGCGATTCCTTCTCACGTTCAGATTCGGGAACACGATGCGCCGAAGCTTCGGTCCCCCTGGTCGTTGCACACAGCGCTCGACTTCGTTTCAAATAAATCACGAGGCCTAAGGAATCTCGCTTACGATCTCGCCTTAATGCAAACCATCTCTCGTCCCTCTGGCCCTCCCGTTTTCTTCTCTCTCTCTCTCTCTCTCTCACATTACTCTTTCTCGCTCTCTTTCGTTCTCGTACCACCGTCTGCCACCGTCTTCTCTTCTCGCCAGATCCTCCGTCTCCTTTCCTCTGCCTTCTCGCCTCTCGCCCGGACGTACCGTCTATATTTCACCAGTCGGCTGGGAAAGAAAGATAAGGTGCTAATGTCAGATACTATTTCAATATAACTGCGTATTCGCAATCATGCAAGGGAGGAGGAGCCGACGAAAAGGGCGGTAAGGAAAAAACGAGACTGCCATAGAAAGCTCTATATCGGAGACCAAGTCCGCGGAGACCGCGGACGCGCGCATTTCTTCGCGTACCGTAAATGGGGACGTCGTGCCGAGGTGGGCGAAGTATACGACGATGATGACGACAATGATATCAGGTTTTGCGCGCGTATACGCATTGCCATCGTCTCCATCGCGTCCGCCTCCCTCTCCTCTCTTCTCTTTCTCTCCTGTCCCCGTCCTCTACCTCTTCCTCTTCTTCTTTTTCGTCGTTCGCTGCCCCCTCGAGAGTATTCCCCTTGACTCGTTTCTCACGCTTGCCATGGGTAGGTCGATCGCAACATCGGTCGATTCGGCCCTCCTTCGTTCGTATACCTACTCGTATTCCCGATCTACTTTGCCGTGCAAAAGTGGGCGGGCGGGGGGAGGGGGAGCCGGACTTAAGCCCGTTAAATGGAATTAATAAGCTTTACTATGCATGCACCAGCCCGTGAAATACGATACCGGCTGGCGGGCTCGTTAGGACAACGGGGGAAGGCTTTGTGCCTTCAAGGCTAAACCCCCTCCTATCCCCAATCGGTCGCTCCCTTCCTGTCTCTTCTATCCTCACGCATGCCTACCTTTCTCATTGCGGATGACCGTAATTTCACCTGCATCACCTATTAACGTTGATGATTACCTTTCTTGTCCGTGTTATTAAAATATTTCCTTCCTTATGCACAGGAATGATTATAAAAGGGATAAAACTTATGGCAAATAGCATGAAAGGTTTCGCGACGAATGATGACTCTTAATCAACACATGAGTATGAAATTCATAAGATATCTAACGAGTTAAATTGTTTGGGTAAAGGTCTCGTGTAAGGTTAAACTTTCTACTCTCATTACATTTCTTCCCACGCATACTATCCTTTTTTTAGTACATTGGTTAATCATAATTTTACCTGTTTGTATTGCTTATTAAAGATAATGACTACTTTCCTTAATTTCTTTTTGCTCCTTGAATCTGAATGGTTGTGAAAAGTGAAATTTACGTTGGCTAGCTTTACTATAGCGTGGTAAATGAAATATTTCACAGCCAATGATAATAATCATCCAACACGCGAAAGTGAAATAATTCGTTGCGTACGCAACTTAGATTGTTTGTGGAAAGGCTTTTGTGCCTCCAAGAGGCTAAATCTTCTTTCTTTATTTTTGTCGATGTTATTCTCTTCTTCTCTTCTATTCTCGCTTTTACCCTTCCCTTCTCAATGCGTACAGATGGCCATAATTTCACCTGCACAGCCTATTAACGTTGATAACTATTCCCTTACCTACATTAATTACTTTTCTTATTCTCGAGCAGACGCGGGGAATGAAATTTACGTTAACCACTTTTATGTGGCGTAGAAAATGGAATATTTTATGGTACGACGATAATAATCGATCACTGCATGAACATCAAATAATCCACGAAATATTTGGCAAGTTATAACGATATTGAAACTTTGTTAAAAAAAATAAAATAAAATGTATGTGATTTTAGAGTTTCGTCATTTTTTTTTAAGTCCATCTTTTTTTTACAGTAGCGTATATTTCAATCCCTTTGTACCTGAACTGAACTCGATAATTTTTTTTGGCAACTTTGATTGGCCGTCGGCTGTGACACGATCTCGACAATTTAAAGCCAACTCTCGACAGCGAACTGCATTTTCGTACCGTAGTGCCCGATTCATTTATCGCGAAATTTTGCCAAGCAACCAGGACTATCTTGTCTCGTTCGACTCGTTTCGTTAAGCCTTATCAAAATTGTATAATATTGATTTCGGGGGATATCGAAAAGATATTCGAGAATGTGAATCAAATAGCACTGGCGATTCGCATTACCGCAAGATTACAGTCCGAACAAATGTCTTTTTGAGTCTAAACCAGCTTAGAAAGTTTTCTCATTCCATAGCGCGGCGTACCGCGGCGAACTTCCTCGGGCTTCCCGACCCGTCCGAGTTTCATTCGCTATGCAGTCGGCGTATTTCAGTTATCCGCGTGACTTCGTCGGTACCACCCATCAGGCCCTGGCGTCGATTGGTGGTGAGAGGAGGCCACGAGGATTTTCGTGCTACCCTTGGAAAAGCTTGGGAGCCGACAGAACTTCACCCGAATTTACGCAATCCCAGTGCTGCGGAGCGCCGAGCGGCCTCGGAAGTTCGCTCGCGCCTGCGATTCGAAGTCACGTCGCGATCCCATCTCGCCGAGAGACGAATCGTTTTCTGAGCTTTTTGCGCGGCGCGGCGCGGCGTGGCGGCCTGCCTCGCCTTAGCCTCCCATCCCCTACGTACCCCTGGCTTTTTATCGTTCCCCTGCGCATTTCTGCGCTCTCCGCTGTTCTCCCGATTGCTCCCCCCCCCCCTGTGACCTCGCCGCCTCCGCCCAGCTCGTAGACTCGGCAAAGTTTTTCTCTGCCCCCCCTCCCCCTCCTCCGTTTGCTCGCGTTGCGATTCGTATCGCGATCTGGCGCGCTGCGCAAAGAAATAAAAAGGAATGGACGTATGAAAATATATCGGGTGAAAATAAGGCGATTTCTTGGCGAATGCGAAGTGAGTCGTCGCGTCGGGAAAAGGGCGAATCGATAAACTTCAAGTATTAGCATTTTCGCGAACAGCGTGATTACATGTGTGTGCGATCTTTCGCTTTTTTTTTGTGCCGAAATTGTTAGATTCGCGAAAAATGTACGTGCGACGATTAGCACTGTAGCATATGTTAGAGTTCTCTTGAATTGTTTTTGTTGTTTCAAAGGGAGCGTCATTTTTGGAACAAATACTTGTTTACTGTTTATCCTGATTTTAGATGATTTTATTTTCTTTCATGATGCTCTTTAGATTCATTACATGATTGACACTATGTATTATATGGAAATAATTTCGTTTTTACGTATACCAAATATTGTGATATTGATTTTTAAATATATATAAGGAGAACAAAGGCAACAAAGCTGTTTTTCTCAGTTTCTCTATTGCATTTTTAGTAACTCGCCAATGTCAAACTTGGCTCTGATAATGATGGAATAATGAATTATAATTTCCAAGTATAAAATCATAGATTTTGTATCATCTTACATATAGATAGGTACTCAAAACATCCCAAATAATTTTATCTTTATATTTTTAAAATAATATTTTAAAGTCTTTGGAGTAGAATTCTAAAGAGTGTAAATTGCACCAATTAAAAAAAAAGAGTTGCTCAATCTTTAAGAGTGAGATTTTATTTTTTATAGCTTTCACTTTAAAAATTTTAAAGAGTATGTACAGAATTAAATTTATAAATTATATATATTATATATATTATATATATTATTTATACCTCCTTATTAAGATAAAAAAGTTTAAGATAAAAAAGTATAAAAATATGATCAACTTTAAGATGCCTGGACGATACTTTTTATTTTCATTTTTCGGAACAATTTTTAAGATGAAACTGTGCCACGGTTACTCACCTATTTGAAGACATTACAAAATTACTAATAAATCAATCAATAATTTTTTGCATTCTGTAGTTCTGATTTTTTGATAAAAAGAGTCTAAATCAATTTTTTTCTCTACTGAACTCTAAAAATTTTCAAACGTGTACATGAATCTTGTTATTTATATACACAGCATGTAAATATTACAGATAAAAGCTTTATTTGTTTTCGACATGAAAGATATTTAACCCGATAGATTACATCTTCTGTAAAAATACGAAACGAGTATGCAATAAAGACATGAGAAAAGATGGTAACATGGCAAAAATACTGCACTGTTAGCTGCACTGATTTCTGCTTGCGACCGCCTTGGTCGATACTATCGGCTTCACCCGCGCGCGATGGTATCATTTACATATCTAATACCAAGCTGTGTCTTGAAATGCAGCTATGAAATTATTTTCAGTCTGAATATATCGATCAAATAATGTTAGTAATTAATGTTACTGAGAGAAATTGTAGAAAATTATTTTTTGTACTTAAAAAATCGTGATAAAAATCAGTAATTATGAAATACAAGATAAAGTGCATTTTTTATTTTTATAATTGTATAATACATTCTTTTTAAAAGAATTTTTTTTGGTTCTACACATTAAATAATTTAAACATTAAATAATTTAAAACGTATCTTATAATTTAAAAAGAGAATTTAATATTACACTTATAAAAAGAAATCAAGACGTGAGATGTGACAATGACATTAAGATCAATTACATAGCGAACTAAAATTCACTTATGGTAATGGTATACATATTAATCATTTTGATTTAATTTCAACTTGTAAGAGATACGGCTTTGCATGTAATCAGATCTCTCGTGCATCTTGTGTTTCCATCACAAGAAGAGAGGTATATCGTGACAATGGACCGTTTGCCGAATCCGATAACCCTTTCAGCGAATCGAAAGACTTAATCAGTTATCCGGTGTAGGTGTAGCCGAGATACGCGTGCTTGCTTTTCGATGTACCGAGTTAAAATTCGTAGCTTTTTAATGCGAGACAATGCGGCGTGCGCGAGTCGAGTGTTCGAAGCCGAGGAGGAAAGGAACGCGCCGCCACATGCCTACCAATAACAATAACTCGGATTCCGGTTATTTTGCATACTCGAATAATCGGATGCCATTCCTGATCTTCCTCCCCCTCCAGATTTCGCATCGGGGTGCTTGAAGTCTGAGCTCGCACGCTCCGCCCTAAAGCCAACGCATCTCGCTTCGCTTGGCAAGTTACCAGAAATTTATTTGCTTGCCAACGAACTCGTCTAAGTCCATTGATTCCACCTTCGAAGCTCCTTCAAGCCTCGAAGAGATTTACTTACCCGTCGTTTACTTGAAGTTGCTTTTGATGTTACCACTATCGACCGGCCTCACTAAATGACCTTCCAAAGCGAATAGCGCAAGCGATAGTAATCCTATCCTCATCGCGGATATCAATAGCTTCAATAGCTTGATACTAAATATCTAATGTCGGAAATTGCTTGTCTGGGGATCGTAAAGAAGGAAGCTGTAAAGTTTTCTTAGTCTCTTCTTTAGAACTGAATATCTTTTTAGAATAGATTCTAATTACATGATTATAATTTGAAAGAATTATTATTACTTATTTTTATTCTGATTTCGCTTCTTTGAAGATAAGAATTTTCATAATATTCAATAACTCAATTAGCTCTTTTGAGCAGCCGTTTAATATTTAAACAAATTTTATGACATTTGCGCAAGTGAAATAATTCTTTATCTTTTATAATTTAGATATACTTTTCAAACATGATAATCTGAAATTCCTGTGGTATCGATCGATGAAACCTGAGATGAACCATTTTTGCAAATGTCAGAGTAACGAGGTGAATTATAATCGGACGAAAGTGTAATAACGATGTCGTAAAGTTATCAGCTGTCGCGAGATGGAAGATCCTTGCACGAACTTTGAGATGAAATAATATCCATTCCGCAGTACTTCCTCGACTATTTCTCGAATATTATTTTAAATATAAAAGCACTTCGCTTTTCTCTGTGTTCTTAATTATGAATGAATTAATTCTCACCATGATTGACCATTTAGGATTAATGGCAGCGAGAAGCATTGCGAAATTTTATACAAAAGATTTGTTCTACCTTCAATTTCGTACAATAACGAATTATTCCTAAACAAATATCTCCATGTCATGCTTGTTAAATAAAATAAAAATGCTACCGCACATTCTCACGTGTAAAATGCGTGCTAGTAAACGCGAGCACGCCGTGCTACACGACATCTCCTCGTTCCCATGCGATCGCTCGTGCGCGCGACTGAACGCCCGCCGCTAATTACTCTGACAACACTCGCACGAATCGTAATTAAAATTTCGTTTTGAAGCGAAGCGACGCATAATAGCTGCGGATTCGGTATCGCGGTGTTTTTTAACCCAGCGGATCTCCGCGCGCGCTGCCGCAGCAGCTGCCGACGCGAACTAATTAAGCTCTCGTTTAGCCGCAAACACGGTCGGCGTTTTAAGCGATTACTCGTCGATCTGACATTTCATATCGCAGAATTTCTCGTATTATCAAGCTTGGAATCCCTTGGTTTCTTTGGCAAGTTCTATCGCGTTGCTGATATAACGATATAATAAAGTATAGATTTTCGAGAGCTTTACGCTTTGCTTTACTTGATATTTCGATAATATTGAATGAATATCAGAGTTTAGAGATTGTCGTAATGTGTTTATAATATACGCGTCTTTAGAGAATCGTTCGATCGAGCGATATTTAATCGCCGTTATATTGCAGAATAGGATAAATGGAGATGAAATTTCGCAGTAGCCGCGTTAATGATCTATTACGATAAACCGCTTATTACGGCTCTTCGAAAATGGATATCGATATCTTTCTTTGTAAACTCTCTCGATCCTGCTGTGTTGCTTCATGTTTCCCGTAGAGATTGTCGAGGCGAAAGGAATAGATCCTTTGTAGAGCGGATACGTTTACGATATGTATTTTGTGTATCAGTGGCATATATTGATACGATCGCGAACATAAAGGTTGTCAACAATACCTTACACGACAAACAAGCATATTATATAACAAACAAGAACATATTTGTTTGGTTTTTTGATTTTACACACGTAAAGGTTAGTTTTGTTGAAGATATTTAAAAATTAGGCTTAAAAATAATTTTGTTAGACCATCAAAATAATTACGTGGTGGACAGAATAGTTGCAATATTTTTTTTTTTGATGGATGTCAGAATTTAATTTTGCTCGTAGAGCGATTGAACGTAAATGAGTAGATCCATAAATAAGAACTACAACGCTCAAACTAATTGATAGAATATCAAATCTTTCTGCAGTTGTAGTTTTAAAATTATAGTAAAAAAATTTTTTTTCGAAATTTTTTTTCGTTTTTTTTCCGCTGATTTTTTTCGGTTTCTTTTCAAAGGATAGAAAAATTTGTTGGAAAAATTTATGTATTCATAAGATCTACCATGTTTATTTTTTTCCGAAAAGAAAATAATTTTAATTTGCTTTCTACAATTTGAAAAAAATGGCTTTTTTAAAATTATATTTACAGTATTTATTCAGCATGCTTGCTACGTAATTATTTTGATGGTCCAACAAAATTATTTTCAGATCTGATCTAAGTAAATTTTTAGATACTTCAATAAAAATCATCCTTTCCAAGGCTGAATATACCAACTGCATATTTTATCGAATAAAATTCGATGAAAAATTAAACTCTATTTTCAGAGAGGTCACGATACATCGTTGTATCGCTGAAACACACAATATTCGAAAAGGTGCAATGCACAAATGAATGTCATAGTTTGACGCAAAATCTACCCCTCTTAACGCAAACGTACTCACGTTCCGAGCTTTCGAAAGGGGGTTTATATTGTCGGGGCTTATTATAACGCCATACTATTCTTAAAGTGTCAAAACATAAACTGCAGTCCCAATAGAGCGACGAGTCGTAATGAGATTAACGTTTCCGCACACGACGAGGAATGGCTCCGGGTTTCCGGGGCAAGAGAAAGTCTCTTTGCGGATTGGTATACGAGATTCGCGCGGGTCCCCGAGCTTTTTGACAACGATAAATAATCGGATCAGGAGCGCGATCGGGGACTTTGTGAGTCATTCCCGTCGGCCGCGTCGGGGACAATCAGGCACCGAGCCATTGTGTGTCGTCGAGTCGTTCCTCTTTCGCTGCATTCTCGCCCTGTTTGATCCTGTCTCTCCTATGCACAGGGAAATAATAATGAAGCCGCACGTGTCCCGATCTATCTGTGACTTTGGTCGGAGAACGATGGCGTGTCGTTGAAGGGCGTTTTCGATCGAAATGCCAGACGGCGGTTAGTCTAATTGCACGCGCGTCTATTTATCGCGGGCCAATTTGACACTCCGCCGGAGTCATTCTCTTTTTTTCCCCTAAATCTATAAATGCTGAAAAAATTCAGTCACGAGTAATTATATCGAATTTCGGGAATTTTTCAAATAATGAGAGCACTGTAATTTTTATTAATTTTATTTTAAATATTATATTTACAAGCATGCAAAAATTAACGATGGAAAAGAAATATAATGTGAAAATATTTTAATTATTGATGCGCAATATATCAACACTTTGATAGGTAAATAATGCTTTAACATTTGCAGAATGGTTTGCGATCATCATTTTTTAAAAATAAAAAATCTCTTACATCTTCATATTTTTCATTTTTTTAATTATCTTTCGAGTCGTTTTTCATCTCTATCAATACAATACAGTTGAATACAATAGTCGCAAGGAAATATTAATGAAGCAAAGTGAATTAAGTAGCATCGACCATGCACTATTAATTATTACGATCTGATTGTGCGTAATTAATTGCTGTAAGATATTATCTATGAAGGCGTGTATACAGACGTATAATTTTACACATGCAGAATGTCTTAGAAATGTCGTTGCACTATAAAAATCAAGATTTTTCTCAAGGAAGTACAGACGAGGGTGGCGTAAGACGTTCATTAAAGATGTATAAGGACTTCCTTTTTTCTCTTCTTTTTCCTTATTTTAGCATAAATATTTATTGAATGCAAAACGATTGACAATAAAAATACTTTAACAGTTTAAATTTTAATCCTGATTGTATAAATAAATGCTTCTTTTTTATTTGTTTTTATTCCACCATTAACTTTCTGTTAATTGACATTAATTCTATTAATAAACATTATTAATGAAAATTGTTTGATATTTTATATAATATACATTTAACATCAAATAAATGAGAAAATTAGATAGTATTCTAATAAAATTTTGTCTGCTAAGAAAAATTGATGACAATTTCATTAAAAAGTTGATTACAGAATTATGTACGCGATATTATCTTGTATAATTACTGGTAAATGAATCCCACGTTCTGAGGGAATGAATACCTTATCTCTAGGAATAAATCATACGCTAAAATTGAATGAACATTAATACATTTACTATTTCGATTATGGACGCTGTTACCGTGATCAGTCTTAATTAAACGATGCAATCGCCTCACGTATCGCTTATCGATTTTATTATTGCACCGCTCAATATACACTTGGGCGAAGTGCGCTTGATGCTCACGCCCACGCTGGATCGTTATGTCTCATAGACAATAGGTATAGGTCGAGTACGTGTTATCTATTTGGGTCGTTGCCGATGACGTTTGTGCAATGACCGATGCTGTGCTTTCAGCGGATATCGGTGATATCGCATGGGTTTTGTTAAATAGAAATCACTTGTGTTAATCGACAGACTGATATTCGCGCCGGGAGAACATTTATATGAAACGATAATTAATATGAACAAAAATCCATTTTATTGTTTGTAAAACTGACTTATCGAACGGAGTTTGCCTATGGAATCGATTTTTTAATCTGATTTTTTTTACACAAATATTTCTCTGACAAATATTTCTCTGCGCTGTATATCATCAAAATCGAAAAGCATTTTTTGAAGTTAGAAACGGGATTATTTTATTTTAAAATAAATTAAATTATAATAATAGTTTTTTGTGACACTAAGTATGAATCTAAACAAGTATATCTGTATGAGTCTCTGCAGTTGTTACGTGCGTAAATTATACATTTAAGGCGATAAGATATAATTCGCAAACAATTAGAATGTACTTATTAAAGTAGTTAACTGCAATTTAATTAAATTTACTAAGCACATTTTAATGATTTGTGAAGAATTATATCTTATCGCTTTATGTATATATTTTACGTACAAACAACCGCAAAAGTTCATATTGATATTTTACTTGCATTGGATTTATTTTATATTGTATAAAATTATATATTGTATTAAATATTGTATAAAATTATATATTGTATAAAATTATTTTATATTGTAATAATATTTTATATTTTGTATATATATATATATTTTTTTTTTTATGTCATAAATTTAAATTCCATTCTTTTAGACTTTTTATATATTTACGTAAATTTTTTATTTTATTTTTATTTTGTTTATTTTTTTATTTTATTACGTATTTTTTTACGTATTAAAATTTACAATCATAAATAAGGAAAGAGAGAATATAAAATTATTCATTCAAAATTTTATATATTCTTAAATTATAATCTTGATCAATTGAATGTTCTATAAACGAGGACAAGAATTTGATAGTTTCCTTCTTTTTATTTATCTATTTTTGCTTCTTTATATCTTTACTCTATTTTCTTTTTCTCTTTTTATTCTTTTTATCCTCTGCTTTTCCTTTCTTTTAACTTTTCTTTATTTATTTTCTTCTTTATGATGCCCTGAGATTTTCCGTGAGTCTCTGCGGAGCTATTAGTTACGTCACTACCAATGATATTTATACCCAGCTGTATTCTTCAATAAAGAGAGAAAGAGAGAGAGAGAGAGAGAGAGAGAGAGAGAGAGCAGATTTCCTCATATAACAAATATACGGTACAAACATACTGAGAACAAATATACTGAGAAAAGAATAAATAAAAAACAAACTTAAATTATTTATCAGTTACTTCGGCAGTGAGAACAAGGACAGGATCGTTAAATATCGGAGGGATTGTGCAGTGCATGTCGTCATCATCCCGTCATCTTTATTAAGTCGCAGCCATCGACAGAACGATTTATCTTCACCTACCGCTGCTACTCACGCATGGCGCGTGTCACGTGCTACATAAATGTCACTGATGTAACGGCATCGTCGTCGAATCTCTACTGATATCTCGTAAAATGTGCCATGCGGCTTTCAAAAAAAGCTATACGTCCGTCGTATTGTGCGGAATAGCCGCGGCCTGCAGGATCCACTATCGCGATCACGTGCTTGACGGTCGTGGTACAACGAGGGAATCTGCGGGAGGTAGAGGTAGGAAACCGGTTGTGCCAAGGGGCCGTCGAGAGGGGGCGGGGGAACGCGATGCGAGGTTATATGGGGTGTCGTCGAATCGTCGCGTCAGTGCTGCGTGTTTTAATTTGACGTCACTCAGCGCGTCAGTTCCATCTGGTGTTGCGAGGACTCTCCTCGTCTCGTCCAGGACACGCCAGACACCAGGATTTAATATCAAACCACCCCCGGTCCTCGCTAGCGTGAGCGCTCTTTCTGTTTCTCCCCCTCCCCCCCTCCCCTCTCCTCCCCCTCTATGGATACTGTGGAGTATCCCTTCGAAGATCCGGACGATGGATTTTCCACTCGTGCGAACTGATGACGCTTTAGTCACTATCGCCCGGTAAATCGAAGTGCATAATCGTCTATCCGATTAGTGGAACGATATTGCTTATGATAAGGTGCTTTTTCACTATATATTTTCCTGCTGTCTCTACTGTGTCATCTTTATTTATGAGGACGCGACGCAAAATGATGTACTCGTAAGCTTCTAAATACTAGGGAAAGAGCAGTTTAATTAGAAGACTGCCTATTAATTAAGATTGTATCAAGTAATTTTAGTGACGTTATATAAAACTTTATCAGCGAAATTATAACTATCGTACTTTAATAATTAGTTTATCGCGTTAAAATTCAGCGCTTGTTATTCTTATTAAGAAATTAAAAAAAAAGTATATATGATTTTTTTGTAAAAAACTGACTTTTTTAGTATGTCTAGAGAAACATTTTTATGCAATGGGATATAAAAGATTTTGATTAATTTTGCAAATGTAATGGTACTACTCGATCTCTATCATAATTTTGTTCGTAATGATATCAGTTACAATTGTGAGATAGAACGTTCATTAAATTATCTACAAAAATAAATTGTTTTCTGTGATGATATTATAAGGTTAAAAATGACATAGATTCTTCTCTCGGCGATGGAAGGATGAAGTATTGATAAACCGATTTTCCGTGAGCTAAACGATAGTTCGAATTTTGAAAAAGGAAGCTGACGCCGGACACGCGCGTGTCAGTTGCACGTTTCGATCCAATCACAATCTCTCGTACGTGCTGTACGATCCCTTCGCATTCGCATCCTACGGTCGAATTGGCCTAAATGCTCGCATTTCGCGTGAAAAGGCATGCGCGAATCGAACGCGGCGACGTACGCAGTGTCGTGACCGAGTTGACGCGTCATCGTTTGCCGTTCTGCTATTTTTTTATTTACCGGCGAGTTCTATTTTCGACAACGTGGCATTTTTCTCTCTGCCGTCACCGGACGTCCAGAAATGTTTCGTGTGGCAGTAACCCGTTGGCTGTTTCATTTTATTCCAAGAGACGGAATGCGAGAGAGACGTAGAAAGAGAGAAAGACAGATAAAGATAGACAGAGAGAGAAAGAGAGAGAGAGAGAGAGAAAGAAACAAGTGGAAGGGAGGATTATTATTTATATCGCAGTTATCAAATTTACTGGTCTCTAAATTCTTGCCTCGAGGCAACCAATCCCATGATGTTCCACTCGTCACAACGCATCCGTCGTCGCCGTGTTTCCTTCCAGTTTCAGCGTCGTCCTCTTAGTTGTATTAGAAGGAGATGCGCGAATGCGAGACTCTCGAGAAGGTAAAGTCAGCAGTCGAGTGCTGCTCTGAAGACATGAAGATGCGCCGCGATGTATCCGCAGGCGACTGTGCGGTCCCAAGAATCTTCTCGCAAAAGACGTGTGTGCGTGTGTGTCACTGTACAGCACTAAAGTAATGCGCTCCCGTCGTCTTGTCAGCCTGCTAAGTTGCTCTTTAAAACCATGAAGCGTCGTACGTGTTTACTAAATATACTGTCTCTGACGATGTAATCTCGGTTGCGTTATTATGCACGCGATAATATGAGAGGCATCCTCCTGATGTTAAATTACCCTCAAACATGAAAGTCTATAAAATGAACGTAATTTTGTTTCTCTACGCTTTCGGAGAATTTATATTGGGAATTGGATAAATCCTTTGGCTAAATCCACATCGTTGATGAGCCGACAAATTAATAATTATTTATCGTTCGAAGGAAATATAAAAATTAAAAAATGATTGCAGCATTTCGTTTTAAATTCGACTAAATTCTCGTTACCTTCAAAAACGGCTAAAACTCGCAACTGAATTTTGTACATAGATGGATTTAATTTGGGTGGAAACGAGCCACCTCATTTATTATATCGCTATAATTACTGCGCAGAAATAACGCTACTACACCGTTCATTGCGACTATACGGGCGTGACAATTTCGCCATGGCCGTAGCGAACCAAGTGCATAAAATTGATCCGTAAAAATCTCCGAGTCTGATATTTCAAGCGTGGATCGTGCTTACCTTCCCGACGAGTGCGTATCTTCTCGAGGTTATGTATGTACACGTGAAACCAATATATCGAGTCCGCGTGTTCGAAGTCGAACCCGCAGTGGACGCAACGGGACACCGTAGGATGCGCTCTTACGCGATGGTGCGGGCGGGTCCATAAAATGTGGGTGGTAAACGAGCAATGGGCAAGAGGAGAGAAGGGCCGAGAGGGACTGGACGGCCGTAACGAATGAAGTGTGCCGCTGTAAAAATGTGGTTTTATAGAAGCAGCCTCACATAACGTTCAAGTAACCGAGGTACGATGGACCTCGTCTGAGAAGCGGAAGAACTGCGGCGAGCGAACGTATAAGGCAATGATTCCGATGGAGGATTAGGACCCAGTTTCACGGTTAACTTTTAACCGAGGTTCAAATTGGTTCAACTTATTCATTGTCTCTTTCTAATTCTAGAATTGAAAAGAGATAAGAACTAGTTGAACCTCGGTGAAGAGTTAATCGTGAATTGTGGAACTGTGCCTAGGACGGGAAGAATGAGAGACACTCGCGAGTGGGTGCGCCCATAAAAAGGAACACGTTTGCACATAATATCTGGCTCTTGTGCGTCCATACACTTGGTCGAACTCTTTTTATTTCTCCAGTCTATCCTCTGCGTATCGTCTTATATCAGCCTCTTCGTCTTCTTCGCCCTTCTATCCCTATAGTTGCTTTACCTCTACCTCTCTTTCACCATGCGGCCTTTTTATTGCGGCTTGACTCTGTAAACCTCCATAAAGCCCCGACGACAGGCAGGAATCCCCGGCGTCGCGATTTCGTTGGGCGATATCGATCACGATACCTCGGGAACGAAGTAAATGGCCGATCGCCACGTCGCGATATATTACCAGTGTGGATGCTGCTATTTCTGAGCTCTACTCGGACACGCGAGACGAAAGCAATCCTCTTGAATGGAGAAATACCTGGAGGCAAAGCACGTTTATGACGGCGTCTTATCGGTAAAGTGTATGCGAAAACGAATTCATCCACCAGACTGAATTGGAAATTGTCAAAGGTTCAAGTAACGAGGTCGTCCTCTTCCAAGCGCGACAATTGCTTTTGCGCGGATAACCAGAGAGAGTTAGGTGATTGTTGCTGAGAAAATATCAACTGTTATCGTTGCACTGCCCACTATTATTATTTACCTGATCGGAATTTATCTTGCATGAATGAAAAGACGCATTTGAGATTCGAGCTATTCTATTGTCCAGTTAAAACGATGAATATAAAGAGATTATGTAGCAGAATTTTTTTATTTGGAAATTATGTTAATCAAAATATTTTAATATTTAATGTTTAATGCAATGTTTTGTGTGCATGCATTATATTGCAATTTTACATTTCTAAAATCGTAAAATTGCAATATAATACATGCACACAAAACATTGCATTAAACATTAAATATTAAAATATTTTGATTAACATAATTTTCAAATAAAAAAATTCTACTACGTAATCTCTTAATGTCTTAATGATGATTTTATAATTTAATATTTCGTGAATACCTACTTTTTTAGAGATAATATATTTTCTTCTTTTCTAAATTAAAAATGTTACAAGCACGGCTTATAGTAATAAATATTTTCTAAAGCAGTTTGTTAAAAATTAACAAACTTGATATAATCTGCAAAAGAATGCGAGATATACTTCATGTTTAGCGTCGGCTTTGTGAAAATGACTAATTAAAAGTTGTATCAGATAAGCCGCTTAGAAGTAGGTAAACAGCATTATAGAATATTTTAAAATATAGTATATGTAAAGTGTACATTTTATCTATTTATGTTTTTTTTTTACGGAAAAGTATTCTTTGTTTTCTTTTCGCACTTATATTATCTAATTAAATATATTGCTTAAATAAAATGAAAAACTATATTTTGAGACTTATATGAATTTTTTAAATGATAATACTACTATTCATGATGGAAAGAAAAAAAAGAAAGAGGAAAGGTAACGAATTTGTAATAAAACGTTACAATGCATTACATATAAAATATCCATAAAAAATATGGAAATATAATTTATATAATTTATTTATTTTTACAAACATTCTTTAAATAAATTTGACTATTTTGATAAAAGTTGCGAAGTAATTATTTGAAGCAAAAAATTTGAAAGATACAAAAACTAAATTTATTCTGCATCGTATTTATTCTTCTTTTATTCACGCGGAGCAGTATATTTTCGGCTTCTCTACCTCTTTTCGAACGGTTGCACTGCTCCAGTCGTGTCTTGTTCAGCAATTGACACCGTCAGGACGACGTTATCGACATGCGAGCTCACGTTGTTGCTTCGTGAGGATAGACAAACCCTGTGAATAATTCAACCAGTTCTGTGAAGGGATTTCGTCGCGGTTTCGGATTTCGTCCATAGATCCTCGTGCGCGAATCTTGAAGCGAGCGATTCTGTGGAATTGCATTAGCCGTTGCTGTTGTGACTGCGATGCCTGCATTTGCACTGTACGAATAATTACGCGATCGGTGATTATTCAAACCTGATACATAATTGTGTAACGGATCAATTTTTATATATGGTTTTTAATAATAATATGTATAAATTATTATCTAATAAAAATCATAAATTTGCAAATTTTATAATATTGTCTTTCAATTTAAATATAATGAAATAAATTTGATTACACTGTATAATGATATAATTTAACACAAGAAATTTTTTGCACTTTGTAGTAAAGATTGAAAAACAATATTACAAAATTTATAAAATTTACAAATTTATTTTACGATTTATATATGCACACACATGTACAGAATGGTCTCTATTTAAATTGAAAACTTTGAATATTTCACTCATTTTTAATAATATAAAAAAAATGTTTTAAATGAAAATTAAACATTTTTCGAGGGAATGTATTTTTGTTACGTTATTTTTTTTAAGGCTCCAAAAAGATATGAATGTCATTTTTATTTTTAAATCGAAGTACATTTTTTTTACAAAATATAATTGTTCTAATTATTCTGCATATAAAACTATTAAGCTAAAAATATCTTTTTGGCTTCCACTTGGAAAAAATAAGGTAACTGAAATATATGTTTCTCGAAATCGTTCTATTTTATTAATTTTATCTGAAATATTTCTTCATATTATCAAAAATAAGTGAAATGTCCAAGGTTTTCAATTTGAGTGGATCTCTGTACATATTTGATGAATATTTGGAAAATAAGCAAACATTAATTAAAGATTAGTAAAAAGTAGATATTATAGTGAAATCAAAAGAAAGAATATGATATTCTGGTTAATTAATGACGCCAACGTGACTAATTTTCCTCAACATAGAGTCATCAAACATGGCGTACAATTTCTATTACTATTATAATTCTGGTATGAATTTCGTGACAAGCGCATATGCCGTGTAATATAATGTATGTTCTCACACATATCACTAATAATACAGAATTTATCTGTATTTCAATGCTACATGGTTCCTGAAATGGGCGACTTGTTGCTATGAATAATGTTAGTTGAAGTTTACATTGAATATATATCTGCATTAATAGATATATTTGAAAATAGTTGAAATCGCCTATGGTTATTTAATGTTATGTTAAAATTAATAAAAATATGTTTCAATATAAATGAAAATAAAAATATATAATTTTATATTTTTATTCGAATGATAATCGGATTAGAGAAAGAGAGAAAATATGTTAAATTTATTGAATTAAACGATTATTTTTGAAAACATTAAATTTTAATGGCAAGCTGCTGCATTTTAATTTTGTTTTATAATATCTTTATTATATATATATATTTCAATTACGTGCAAAAAATTATTATAAATTACAGTTACTATAATTAATAATAAGTTCACATTAATTGTTAAAATTTTATTTTTTTATGTTAAATTGATCTGAGAAGGTGTTTCTTATAATATTTTTTCCACTGATTTCAAATCTATTTAACAAAATGAGAAGAGTAGATTTTTTTGAACAACATTCAACAATTCCTCTATTTAATAACGCTTTTTAATTCGCAAATATTACGTACTAGATCTAACTAACCTTGTTTTAATGCATAAATTCAATATGGTATTAGAAGATTGAAATTAACATGCAAATATTTTAGGTATATAATGCTTAAACTTTCTTTTTTAGTTGTACTTCACTGATTATTCAAGTATGCCACTGGATAATCGGTAATTATTCATTGATTCAGATTTAGATAATATTGATTTTTGAAAAAAATCGATATTTTATCAATGTTGCATCGAGAAGATCAATATTTTATCAACGCTGCATCGATAAAATATCGATCTTTTTTCGAAAATCAATAAAAAATCAATAAAAATCTAATAGATATCAAATCAAACGGTCTTAAAAATCAATCGACTTCAAATCGACTTGTGAACCCAGGTTTCGTTTGATCTACAATATCTATATTGACATAATCGCAAATCGATTGCAATTGGTTGCGCGAGTAACTGAGAGGAGTGGACGAACACTTTGCATGCTACGTGATGAGATACATTTTACTTGCGACACGTGTTACTTACAGTTTGTAGACGTTGACCGTACGTTAGTACGGTCAACTGTTCGTGCAGTAAACGTGCGTATAATTACGCGTTCAGGGAGAATTTGAATAACCTGCTTTTCGCTCGGCCACACACAGCCACGAATCTTCATATAATGAGATGTGTGGCGCACATACAGTGCGCGCTCACAGAGTAGACGGAATAGCGCCGTGCAATTAATTATACCAAATAATAACTATTAATGCAGATTCGTTATACACATATCAATACATTCATCTAAAGATATTAAGGTATATTTGCATATTTAAATATCAAAAATATTATACAAAAATATCTTTACATAAACAACGTTATGTGATTTTTAAAATATTTTTTTTATTTGAATATCGAGAAGAAAAAAAACGATAGCAAACGTAGACGGAAAATTGATTTTTAATGTTTTATTTTTAGTT